>Ga0214162_1000167_pt1 | contig 16307 bp, 16 predicted proteins | sample LakMenepilimnion_3_FD_153000 | JGI IMG/M metagenome (GOLD analysis project Ga0214162, IMG submission 153000) | Freshwater microbial communities from Lake Mendota, WI - Practice 20APR2010 epilimnion v5 | ecosystem: Environmental > Aquatic > Freshwater > Lake > Epilimnion/Euphotic zone | place...
TTTTTTTCAAGAAAAAACTTCCTTCAAAACCTCCAAAGATTTGGGTTTTCGGAAACCGTCAAGATGAAAAGTATAATAATCGATCAGGATTTTTAAAACGATTTGCCTTTCGATAACGTGGAAAGTTTTGTGGTCGTTGTCGAATTTCAAAAGAATGAGTTTTTTAAAGAGATTGGTTTCGTGTTCCGTCAATGAACCGATGCCATGAAATGGGGTAAAAACGCCTTCATTGGTGTCGAAAAAAGGGAATTCCATTTCGGAAATATCGGGGTAAAAACCGAGATATTTGGTAATTTCTAACATTAAAATCAAATGAAAATTAGCCGTTTCGTCATTATTGTCGAGCCAAAAAAGCGCAGTTTCCAAAAAAGCAAAAAGATGTTCGTTTTTCTCTTCTTCGTGAATGGAATGGTGCAAGATTTCAGAAATGAACATCACAATCGTACTCTTGAAAACATCTGAATGTATGGATTGAAAGGGAATTGCGATTTTAATTTCCTTGAAGTTTTCCAAAGTACCTTTATTTTTATGAACGGCTTCGATTTCAAGAATGGTAAGCGGCTGGAAATATGCGATTTTCTGGTTTGATTTTCGAGAAGAAAAAGCATCACGAACAAAGTAGGTTTTCAAACCATTGGATTCCGTAAAGCATTTTACAATCAAGCTTTTCTCTTGGTATTTGAGGGAGGAAATGACGATGGCTTTGGTTTTGACTAACATATTAATTACGAAATTTTAATTACGAAATTACGATTTGGAATTCGTAATTTGGAATCCGTAATTTATCTAACTATCATCACTTTTTTGACTTTGGTTTCTATACCGTCTTGCGCCGAAATAAAAATCATGTAAACCCCAGAAGCCACTTTGTATTTGCCAAAAGCGGTGGTATCCCATTCTATTGTCCCTCCTTCAGAAGTGGTTTCGTAGACTAAATTTCCTTCAATATCTGTGATTTTTACGGTGGCTTTGTCCAGTAATCCGGCGATTTTTACGGTTCCTTCATATTCTGGTCGCACCGGATTTGGATAAACATACACATTATTCAAATCTTCATTGGCGGAAGTTGCGATTCCTTTGAAGGACATCAAACCTTTGGTTGTTGCTATAAAAACTTCCCCTGTTATTTTATTTATATCAATATCGTTTATGGTATTACTTGGCAAAGGTGAATTATTTATAGTAAAATGATACTTGGTTTCCTGTCCGTTTGGCGAAACCAAAAATAGGCCTGAATCAGCAGTCCCAATCCATTTATTATTGGCGCCATCTACCACAATGTCAGTAATAAATTGTTCGTATTGCAATTCTTGTGCGAGTCCATCTTCCAAAATAATTATGGGGTTTGTTGTCATTTGGTCTTCAGTCAGAAAACTACTAATATTAGACAATATCCTCAACCCTTTAGTGGTTCCTATCCAAAGTTGGTTCCTATTGTCCACTGCAATAGCTCTGACATCTGTAGTGGGTAAATTTCCTTTATCCGAACCATACGTTATTTTTTTGAATTTATTAATGGATTCGTTATAACTTATCAACCCATCGGTATTGGTACACCACCATTTGGTATTGTTTTTATCGATAATCAGTCGGCCCATACTGGCATCAATACTTTTTGAAAGAATTCCGTCCAATGAAAAACTTTGCCATTGTCCGTCAGCTTTGAAAACTTTTAATCCCTTTTGAATAAGACTGTTGTTCAGCCAAAGATTTCCAGATTTATCGAATGCGGCACCATTTATTCTGACATCAATATAAGTTGGTCCAAGAAAAGTTATGGATTCCAGCCCGCTATTGGTTTGATTGTACAAGATTTTAGGCACGTCATTTTCAATTTTCAACAAACCCGAAAAATAAGAACTGGCATAAACTTGGTTTTCGTTGTTGGGATTGATGGTAATTCTGGAAATAGATTTGGCTCCAAATACTTTTTCGTAAGGAATATTCAACCAACCCGTTGCGCTATATTTGCTAATGCCGTAACTATCTAAAGGATAGGGATTGTAAGAGCCACTATAATCTCCGTAAACAGTCCAAAGCACATTTGGCGTAACTTGCATTGCGAAAACATTGTTTCTGGAGGGCCCATCAGGTGTATTTTTTTCAAAAGTCGAAGGTGCAGAAATCGTGGTTGACATCAATCCGTTTTCCTTTGTTCCTATATAAACAACATCATATATAGTTGTGGCACAGGTAAAACTGGCATTGATTCCCGTGATTTGACTACTGTCTATTTGACTAACAAGCGCCATTTGTTTGTTGTATAAATAAACCCTGTTTGCTGAAGTAATAACAAGATAATTATTGGTTTTTCTCATATCAACAGCAGCTGAAGGAAGAGCTGAATATCCAATGAAAGAATTAGAAACTGCATTGTATTTATGGATATATCCAGAAGTATTGATTGCAATTAATTCTGTGTCAAAAGCCGCTATACTTGACCAACTTCCCGATGCAACCGTTGCCCACTGATTAAAATCGATCAGGTTTTTGCTAGCAATATCGGCTCTTTTGACACCTTCGGTTGTAGCAGCATAAATGTAGCCTTTAAATAAAGTCGTTTGCATAACGTTTATTTCGGAGCCATTGTTACCAATAAAATAGGTGTCGCCAAACAACATTGTAGCCAAATTGAATTGAGCGATACCAAAATCACAGGAAACATAAACAATCCCTTCATATTCCATAAAATGATTGATCTTCTTAATGTTCGAAGGAATTTGTTTGTTGATGATATCAACTATGTTTAGCATACTGCCATCGGATTCGTTGATAACAATCATCAAGCCATTTTTGTAACCCACGAGTGTTTTATTAGCTGTTGTGCTATAATACAATGACGAAATTGTTTCACCCGAAAGCCCATCGATGGTATTGGTGGTTTTTATTTGGTTTGTGGTCGTGTTTTTGGAAAACAAGGCATTCTCCGAGGCTGCAAAAATTGTAATTGGCGATTCCGATATATCTTTAATTTCGTTATAGGAGAAATATCCTTGCCACGATAAGTTACTTTGAGCAAAACCGATTTGCATGGTAATCAGGAATACAAAATAGGGAAGCTTTTTTTTCATTATTTGCATAAATATTAGTTTACAAATATACTACAAACGAAAGTAATGACATTTTGTTTTATCCAAAAAAAAGCCTTCAATCAAATCCAGAAATATTGGATTGGAAGAAGGCCTTTATATTCTTATCTCTCTTGTTTGGAGATATCTGTAAAAAGATTTTAAACTACTCCTTGGGCGAGCATGGCATCGGCGACTTTTACAAATCCTGCGATATTGGCCCCTTTAACGTAATTGACATAACCGTCGCTTTCAATTCCGTATTTTTTACATTGATTGTGAATTCCAACCATGATATCTTTTAATCTCTCGTCAACTTCTTCGCTTGTCCAGTTTAAACGAATAGAGTTTTGCGTCATCTCTAATCCTGAAGCAGCAACACCTCCAGCATTGGCAGCTTTTCCTGGCGCATAAAGAACTTTATTGTTCAAGAATAATTTAATGGCATCCAATGTGCATGGCATATTAGCCGCTTCGGTAACACACGTGACTCCGTTTGCAATTAGCATCTTCGCGTCGTCTTCGTTTAATTCGTTTTGTGTGGCACATGGAATGGCGATATCCACCTTAACTTCCCATACGCTTTTTCCTTTATGAAAAACTGCATTTGGATATTTCTCCAGATAGGCTTCGGCTTTGTTATCCCCTCTGGCTCTCATTTCAAGCATAAATTCAATTTTATCCCCAGAAATTCCTTCTGCGTCATAAATATATCCATCAGGCCCAGAAAGCGTTAGTACCTTTCCTCCCAATTCATTTATTTTTAAGGCTACACCCCATGCAACATTTCCAAATCCAGAAATGGCAACCGTTTTCCCCTTGATTTCTTGACCAACGGTTCGAAGCATTTGTTCGGTAAAATAAACCACCCCGTATCCCGTAGCTTCCGGTCTGATTAATGAACCTCCGTAAGCAATGCCTTTTCCGGTTAAAACTCCCGTGAATTCGTTTCTAATTCTTTTATATTGACCAAATAAATAGCCTATTTCTCTGGCTCCAACACCAATATCACCAGCAGGAACATCAATATCCGGTCCAATATGTCGGCATAATTCCGTCATAAAAGATTGGCAAAAACGCATCACTTCAGAATCTGATTTGCCCTGAGGGTCAAAATCAGAACCTCCTTTTCCGCCTCCCATTGGAAGGGTTGTCAAGCTATTCTTGAATACTTGCTCAAAAGCAAGGAATTTAAGCACGGATAAGTTAACCGTGTGATGAAAACGAATTCCTCCTTTGTAAGGTCCAATCGCTGAATTCATCTGAATTCTAAATCCTCTATTGACTTGAATTTCGCCTGAGTCATCAACCCAAGGCACTCTAAATATTATAGATCTTTCAGGTTCTGCGATTCTAAGCAGCAAATTCTTTCCATCATACTTTTTTTTCTCTGAGATAAATGGGATAACTGTTTCGGCAAATTCTCTAACAGCTTGTATGAACTCAGGCTCATTTGGGTTTTTTGACTCTACTTGAGCCATAAATTGATTTATTTTGTGTTCCATTTCGAAATAAATTATTCAAACAGGGTTAATAATACTACTTTTGTTAAACGAATTAATTCTTTTAAGAAAACGATTTCGTAAACGTATACAAATATACATTTTATAAAAATATTGATCTGTCTTTTTTGATTTTCTTAACCAAATTTAATGCTTTTTATAAATGCCGAAACGATTATATTTAAAACCAACGGTATTGTTGTAAAAACAACAAAAACCTTATATTTTTTTATGTTTTTTTCCTAAAATTGACATTATATATAATTATTTTTTGTTTATTATTCTTAATGTTTGTAGTTTTTATATATTTGCAAAAAAAAATCATTTTAATGAGCTCAAAATCAATTTTATTTTGCTGTATTTTTCTGTTTGGAATTTCCAATATAGGCAATGCACAGCTAGGAATTTCAAATGAAATTGGTGTCATTGCGGGTCCTGTGGCATTTCAATCGGATTATGGCCAAAGATATGATTTATCCACAAATGCCGGTAATACGGGATATGGAATTGGTGTAATTCACTATTTAAATTTCTCATTCGATGCACAATGTAATTGCTTCACTGTGGAAAATTATTTTAATGACCACTTCAAATTAAGAAGCGAATTGTCTTACAGTAAAACCGAATTAGGACATTATGGAAAATGGGTAGAGGGCAGAAATTCTCTTGGAAGGGAGCAATTAAAAGCCATGAATGGAAGCTCGGCTGTGACCAATATTGGAATCCAGCTGGAATTTTTTCCTTTGAGTATTCGTGATTTTACAGAAACCATTGGAAGCTGGGCACCTTTTATCAGTCTTGGGGGACAATATAGCTTTTACAACTCCGAAGTTTTTTCAACAATGGGTCCATTGGGAACGCCATTAACAACTTTTCCTAAATATTTAGTACCCACTGACAATCGTCTTTATGGATATTCAAGCGAAGGAGCTTCTGTTTGGTCTATAGTTTCCAGTGTTGGAACGCGTTATAAACTGTCTCCATTATCTGATTTGATGGTGGATTTGAGATTGCAATATTATTTTTCCGACTGGGTAGATGGTTTAAAGCCAAATCCAGATCTTTATAAAGAAAACAAAGCCAACGATTGGTTAGTCTGGCTCAATGTAGGTTACATTTTTTACTTGCAATAGAAGAAATACAATTTAAATAAAAGCCCGATTTTTAGTAAAATCGGGCTTTTATTTTTTTATTCCAATGCTTGTTTCAGGTCTTCGATTAAATCTTCCGCATCTTCGATACCAACACTCAATCGAACTAGGTCATCCGTTATTCCCACTTCTTTTCGTTTATCCTCCGGAATCGATGCATGTGTCATCAAGGCTGGGTGGTTTGCCAATGATTCAACTCCGCCAAGTGATTCCGCCAAGGTAAATACTTTTAGTTTTTCCAAAAAGCGAATCGAATCCTCTTTTTTGCCCGAAATAAATGTAAAAGAAACCATTCCGCCAAAACCGCTCATTTGCTTTTTGGCAATTTCATGATACGGATGACTTGGCAACCCTGGATAATAAACCGTTTTTATTTTTGGATGTTGACTTAAAAATGCCACAACTTTTTCACCGTTTTCACAATGTCTTTGAACCCGTAAATGCAAAGTTTTTATACCTCTTAAAACCAAGAAACTGTCCATTGGCCCCAATGTCGCGCCTGTGGCAAATTGCTGAAAATGCAGTTGTTCGCCCAAAGCTTCGTCCTTTACAATCAATGCTCCGGCAATCACGTCAGAATGTCCGCCAAGGTATTTCGTGGCCGAATGCATCACAATGTCAGCTCCCAAATCCAAAGGTTTTTGTAAATAGGGAGTTGCAAATGTATTGTCGACCGCAAAAAGGATATTTTTTTCTTTGGTGATTTTGGCAATTTCTTGAATATCAGCCAGTTTCATCAACGGGTTTGTTGGCGTTTCCACCCAAACTAATTTGGTGTTTTCGTTGATTAAAGAATGGAATTTCTCCAAATTATTCATGTCAACAAAATGGAATTTTATCCCCGAATCTTTATAAATACGGGTAAACATTCTGTATGTTCCGCCGTATAAATCATCCATCGCAATGATTTCGTCACCTGCTTTGAAAGAGCGCAAAAGACAATCCGTGGCCGCTAATCCTGACGAAAAAGCCAAGCCGCGCGTTCCGTTTTCGATGCTTGCCAAGGCGTTTTCCAATGCTGTTCGTGTTGGGTTTGCCGCTCTGCTGTATTCATAATCCGGGTTTATGGGCTTTCCCGGGCTGGTTTGCACAAACGTCGAAGTTTGATAAACTGGCGGCATCACTGCACCCGTGCTTGGATCGTGATGTTGTCCGCCGTGTATGGCTTTAGTATTGAATTTCATTTGTAAAATTTTTAGGAGTTGAACAAGTAAAGAATTAAGCCTCATTATTAATGAAACTTAACGCCTTAATGGTTAAAAATAACAGATTGGTGTTTACAAAAACTTACGAATGCCCATCATAATCCCAATATGGAGCCCTTCATGAAAACTGTTGAAAACCATGGCATCCTCGACATTTTTTAAAACAAAACCTGTTGAAGTGGGGTATTCCTGATAGTTTTTGAAAATTGTATTGTCAAAATCTTCCTTGGTCTGATCGATGGTTTTAGACAATAAAAATTTGATTTCGTCCACTTCAGCTTCCGTGGCAATATGTTCCGGCTTGGTTCCTTTAATGTATTTCTGCACCAATTCGTCTGAAACCATCATGGACAAACCCGAGAATTTATAGACCAGCAATTGTTGGGTCACGACAATGTGCGCAATATTCCAAATCAGATTGTTCTTGAAGCCTTCGGGGATTTTGTTGAGTTGTTCCAAGGTGTGATTTTCCAGAAATTGGGAAACTATTTTTCTGCTTGTTCTAGTGATTTCGAATGTTTGATTCATTTTTTTAAATTTCCGATAAAAATAATCATTTTTACGTGGTAAATGATTTTTCTTTGCACAAAGAAATTGCAATTTAGATGAACAAGATATACTATCTCGCTTCCTGCGATACGTGCCGAAAAATAATAAAATCGTTGCCGAAAGACCATAATTTGGTGTTTCATGACATCAAACAGGATCCAATTACGGTGGAAGAATTGGAAGAAATGTACCGACTTTCGGGCAGTTACGAAGCGCTTTTTAGCAAAAAAGCGCAACTCTACAAATCTATGGATTTGAAGAATAAATCCTTAACTGAAGCCGATTTCAAAAAATACATTTTGGAACATTACACCTTCCTGAGTCGTCCCGTTTTTATTATTGACGGCAAAATTTATATTGGCAACAGCCAGCAAAACATCCTCCAAGTGATGAAAACATTGGCCTAATGTCAAAAAGAACTCTTGCACTCATTGGTGCCACAATAGTTTCCATCATATATGGCGTGACTTTTACGATTGCTAAAGACGTGATGCCAAAATATGTTGACGCTTACGGATTTATTTTGATGCGCGTGGGTGGTTCCACTATTTTGTTTTGGCTGGTTTGGCTTTTTAGCCGAATGCCTGAAAACGTTCGCAAAGAAAGAATTGACCGCGCCGATTTTCCACGAATTATCTGGGCAGCCTTTTTTGGTGTTGCCTTAAACATGCTTTCTTTCTTCAAGGGATTGAGCCTTACTTCCCCCATTTCGGCCTCGGTGATTATGGTTTCGACGCCGATGATTGTACTCGTACTTTCAGCGATTATCATCAAAGAACGAATAAGGAAACGAATGGCTTTAGGCATTATTTTGGGTTTGATTGGCACCGCTTTTCTTATCCTTTACGGGAAATCCATAGGAAACGCCAGTAATGCAAGCCTAGGAAATTTTCTGGTTTTTGTCAATGCAACTTCGTACGGTTTATACTTGGTATTGGTCAAAAAACTGATGGACAAATACAATGCTTTTACCTTTGTAAAATGGATTTATTTGATTGGTTTTTTAATGGTTTTGCCTTTTGGTTGGGGCGAATTTGAAGCCGTCAATTGGGCTTTGATGCCAATGGATATGTATTGGAAAATAGGATTTGTGGTGGTTTTTTCGACCTTCTTGACGTATTTACTGAATTTGCTTTCGATGAAAGAATTGAAACCAACAACTATTGCGGTTTTCGTTTACTTACAGCCCGTTTTTGCGACCTTTTTTGCGATTAGTCTTGGAAAAGACGAATTGACTTTGGTAAAAATTGTCTCGGCTATTTTGATATTTACGGGTGTCTATTTGGTTACGCAGAAAGCCCCCTAACCCCCAAAGGGGAAATTTATAAGTTTTTAAATTCCCCCTTTGGGGGTTAGGGGGCTTTTTTCTTATCTTTGAACTCTTTTAGAAAATAATATGATACAATCAATGACTGGATTTGGCAAAGCAAGCTTGCAATTGCCAACCAAAAAAATAACCGTAGAAGTAAAATCCCTGAACAGCAAAGGTTTGGATTTAAGCGTGCGAATGCCATCGACTTACCGCGAAATGGAATTGGGTTTACGCAACCAAATCGCCTTGAAACTCGAAAGAGGAAAAGTTGATTTTTCGATTTTTATCGAAAGTACCGCCGAACAAACTTCCACGAAAGTGAACGTGCCTATCGTGAAAGCCTACATCAATCAATTGCGCGAATTATATTCTGCTGCCGATGAAACCGAATTGATCAAAATGGCCATCAGAATGCCGGACACTTTAAAAACCGAACGGGAAGAAATCGACGAAAATGATTGGGTGCAAATCCAAAACGTTATCGAAGAATCTTTGCAAAATATTTTAAATTTTAGAAAAGACGAAGGTGCTTCCCTGGAAAAAGAATTCCAATTACGCATAGGCAACATCCGTCAATATATGACTGACGCTTTAGCCTTGGACCCAGAACGTGTTCAGGCGATAAAAGACCGTTTGCAAACTGCTATTTCCGAGTTAAAAGTCAACGTGGATGAAAATCGTTTTGAACAAGAACTGATTTATTACCTTGAAAAACTAGACATCACCGAAGAGAAAGTGCGTTTGACCAATCACCTAGATTATTTTCTGGAAACCATAAACGGAACGGAGGCCAATGGCCGTAAACTAGGTTTTATCACCCAGGAAATAGGACGTGAAATCAACACCATGGGTTCGAAATCGAATCACGCCCAAATGCAAAAATTAGTCGTGATGATGAAGGACGAATTGGAGAAGATCAAGGAACAGGTTTTGAATGTGTTGTAAAATTCGGCCACAAATTATAACAAATTAATTAGTTAGCAGCAACAAAAAAACCAAACCTGAATATGCCAACATTAATTGTACTTGAACTCATAATCATAATAACTTTAGTATTGTTATTTATTGTTAGCCTAATTGTTATGATTACTGGAAAAGTTAAACAGAATAAAAAAGTTCTAAGAATTGGTTTTAGACTTTTTCTAATTCCAATTTTAGTTTGCAGTTCGGTACTAATTTATAATCTGGCATTGGAAAAGTTTGGTGTAAAACCAACCAAAATAGACTTAGTTGGTAATTATATATTGACAAGTTCAAGTACTTCCAAATTTGGAGATGCAAATTTACGATTATATGAAAATGGTGACTTTGAGAAATCATTTATTTCAAATCACGGCTTATGCGAAAAAGGAAAATATAGTTTATACGATGACGAAGTTTGGTTTCGATGTGATAACCATTCGTCCGTAGCGAAAATAGATAGAGGTTTTACAGATTTTAAAATTAAGTTTATTATTGGGAATAATCTGAATGGCGGCGAAAATATAATATTTGAAAAAGTAGAAGACTAAAAAATATGGGGAACTGCTAACAGCTAGAGTTTCGTCAAATTGGTGTTTTAAGGCTAAATTTAAAGGTAATTCCATATATTTGACTTGAGTCTTATACGAAAAGCTTGGGCGTAAATTCCCCAACTTCTTGAAGCCAACGGGATGTTATAATTCATGGCTAAATTAAAAATAAATAGAGGATGAGATTGCTTCGTGCCTCGCAATGACTTTAAAATGAAAAAAGGAAAATTAATAGTTTTTTCAGCACCATCAGGTTCAGGAAAAACTACCATCGTCAGGCATTTATTAGGAAAAGAAGACTTGAATTTAGAGTTTTCGATTTCGGCAGCAACAAGGCCACCAAGAGGCGAAGAAGTAAACGGAAAAGATTATTATTTCATGTCTTTGGAGGAGTTTAAAAAACATATCAAAAACGAAGATTTTGTAGAATGGGAAGAAGTCTATAGAGACAATTTTTACGGAACCTTGAAAAGCGAAGTGGAACGCATTTGGACCAAAGGAAAAAACGTGATTTTTGACATTGACGTTGCCGGAGGTTTGCGAATCAAGCATAAATTCCCAGAAGAAACTTTGGCTGTTTTCGTGAAACCACCCAGTGTTGACGAGTTAAAAAGACGACTCAAAGAAAGGTCTACCGAAAGTGATGATAAAATCAATATGCGGATTGCAAAAGCTTCGGTTGAATTGGCTACAGCGCCCCAATTTGATGTCATTATCAAAAACTACGATTTGGATATTGCATTGGAAGAAGCGTATCTATTAGTGAAAACATTTGTAAAATAAGCCATTAGCCAAAAGGCAATAGTTAAAAGTTACTTAATGCCTAATGCCTAATGCCTGATGCCTAAAATCATGAAAATCGGTCTCTATTTCGGAACATTCAACCCCATTCATGTTGGGCACTTGATTATTGCCAATCACTTGGCGGAATATTCCGGTTTAGACCAAATTTGGATGGTCGTCACACCACACAATCCATTTAAAAACAAACAGACTTTACTGGACGATTATCAAAGACTACAATTGGTTTTTTTGGCAACGGAGGATTATCCAAAAATAAAACCTTCGGATATTGAATTCAAGTTGCCGCAACCCAATTATACCGTGAATACCTTGGCACATTTACAGGAAAAATACCCACAACATACCTTTTCGTTGATTATGGGCGAAGACAATTTAAAATCCTTGCACAAATGGAAAAACCACGAGATAATTTTGCAAAACTATGAGATTTATGTGTATCCCCGCATTTCTCCGGAAGCAGACGCAAGTATGAAAGGCGAACTGGCGAAGCAAGAATTAACTTTAAAAAATAATCCTAAGATTCATATTATTGATGCCCCAATTGTAGAAATTTCATCGACCTTTATACGTGCTAACATCAAAAAAAAGAAGAATGTTCGGCCACTTTTGCCTTCAAAAGTTTGGGAATACATCGACCACAATAATTTATACAAGAAGTAACTTCCCAAATACTTTTTGGAAAAACTTTTTATCACAAACTTGTTATAAATAACCTTCACTGCCAATTTATTCAACTTAAATTTGAACAAACAAAATCAATCATGAAGAAAATCATATTCTTTATCATTATAACATTAACGGCGAATTGCCTAATAGGAACTGCTCAAAAACAAAATAAAAAAAGTATGAAAAAAGTATTATTCGTTGTAACCAGTCACGATAAATTGGGCAACACGGGAGAGAAAACAGGATTTTGGACAGAAGAATTTGCTGCGCCCTATTACGTATTGACAGATCAAGGAGTTGCAATCGATATTGCCACGCCGCATGGTGGACAACCTCCAATTGATCCAAAAAGTGAAGATCCATCATCAGCGACGGAAGACACCAAAAGATTTGATGCAGATACCGTTTTATTGGAAAAACTAAAAAACACCAAGAAATTATCAGAGGTTAATCAAGCCCATTACGATGCCGTTTTTTATCCTGGGGGGCACGGACCTCTTTGGGATTTAGCCGAAGATGCAAATTCAGCAGCTTTGATTGCGGCATTTTACACCAACAACAAACCCGTTAGTTTCGTTTGTCATGCGCCTGCCGCTCTTAAAAATGTAAAAATTAACGGAGACTATTTGGTAAAAGGGAAAAAAGTAACCGGCTTCTCCAATACTGAAGAAGAAGCAGTTGGTTTAACCAAAATTGTTCCATTTTTGCTGGAAGATATTTTACAACAAAACGGAGCTACCTATAGCAAAACCGATGATTGGCAGCCTTATGCAGTCGAAGATGGTTTGCTAATTACAGGACAAAATCCAGCTTCTTCAAAATTAGTTGCCGAAAAATTATTACAACAATTAAACGCTAAAAAATAAACAATGCTTAATTTCGAATTATACAATCCTACGAATCTGGTTTTCGGTAAAGGGCAAATAGAAAAATTGGCTTTACTTGTTCCTGAAAATGCAAAAATCCTGCTCGCCTACGGCGGAGGAAGTATTTTCAAAAATGGAATTTACGAACAAGTAAAAGCGGCATTATCAGGTTTTGAAATGGTTGAATTTGGCGGTATAGAACCCAATCCTCATTTTGAAACCCTGATGAAAGCTGTTGTGCTAATTCGGGAACAAAAAATTGATTTCATCCTTGCTGTTGGCGGAGGAAGTGTGATTGACGGAGTGAAATTTATGTCGGGAGCCGTTCATTTTGAAGGAAATCCGAAAGATATCCTTCAAAAACGTATTTTGTTTAAAGATGTTTCCAAAGTGATTCCTTTTGGAACCGTTTTGACTTTGCCGGCCACAGGCTCAGAAATGAATTCGGGTGCGGTGGTGACAATAGCGGCTACACAAGAAAAATTAACTCTAGGCGGAAGCGCATTATTTCCAAAATTTTCTGTTTGCGATCCGACCGTTATTGCTTCCCTGCCCGAAAGACAATTACAAAATGGCGTTGTTGATGCATACGTCCACGTTTTAGAACAATATTTAACCTATCCGCATGAAGGCTATCTGCAAGACCGAATTGCAGAAAGCATCTTGCTAACTTTGATTCAAGTAGGGCCAAATGTGGTCGAAAACCCAACAGACTATGCTTTAGCTTCCAATTTTATGTGGAGTTGCACGATGGCTTTAAATGGGTTAATCCAAAAAGGGGTCCCTTCTGATTGGGCAACGCACATGATTGGCCATGAATTGACGGCTTTGTACGGAATTGATCATGCGCGAACTTTGGCCATTATTGGACCCAATTTATATCGTGTGATGTATGAAACCAAAAAAGGGAAATTGGCACAATACGGAAAACGCATTTTTAATTTAACAGGAACCGACGATGAAATTGCGAATGAAGCCATTAACAAAACCGTTGCTTTTTTTCATACTATGGGAATGCAACCAAAATTGGCTGATTATACCAAAGACTATGCAAAAACGGCTGATTTTATTGTCAATCGATTTGCAGAAAGGGGCTGGAAAACATTGGGTGAAAAACAAAATATTACTTTAGAAAAAGTAAAATCAATAGTGGAAATGAGTTATTAGACAACAAAAAAGGCGAACCTAAACTAACTTTAAGCACACCTTTTTCAACAATACTAAAACAAAACTAACTAATTCTACACCCTAAAATAATTGCTAAAAATCGAATTATCAATAAGTAAAAAACGCACAAAGAATATTTATATTGTGTTGAAAAACAAAAATTTATAAAAAAATTGCATTTAGTTGTCGAATCTACCTGTTATTTATTTATTGCTTTATTAGTATATTTTTAAGTACTTTTGATTAAATCTAATAAAAAAATGGCAGAAAATTTAAAATTTGCAGTAATTGGTGGTGGAAGCTGGGCAACAGCCATCGCTAAAATGCTATGTGTAAATCTGAAAGAAATCGCCTGGTACATGCGAAACCATGATGCCATTGAGCATATAATAACACACCATCACAACCCTAATTACCTGAGTTCCGTTGAATTTGACGTTAAAAAACTAAAACTAACCAGCGATATTAATGAAGCAGTCGCTTATGCCGATTATATCATCTTTGCCATTCCATCCGCTTTTTTGAGTGAAGAATTAGAAAAATTGACCTTAAGCCTAAAAGACAAAGTTATTTTTTCTGCCATTAAAGGAATCGTTCCTGAAACAAGCCTAATAGTTGGTGAACATTTTAATAAAACCTATGGTATTCCCTTCGAAAATATTGGAGTCATTACGGGCCCATGCCATGCCGAAGAAGTGGCTTTGGAACGTTTATCCTATCTAACCATTGCTTGTGGTGATTCAGAAAAAGCTAAAATAGTGGCCAAGTGTTTGTCAAGCAATTATATCAAAACCAAAATTTCTGACGATATAATAGGCACAGAATATGCCGCAATGCTCAAGAATATTTATGCTATTGCAGCTGGAATTGCCCATGGATTGGGTTATGGAGATAATTTTCAATCGGTGTTGATGAGTAACAGTATTCGGGAGATGAAAAAATTCATCAAGAAAGTGCACAAAATGAAGCGCAACATCAATGATTCGGCTTATTTAGGGGATTTATTGGTAACTGGTTATTCCGTTTTTTCTAGGAATAGAATGTTCGGAAACATGATTGGGAAAGGTTACACCGTAAAATCAGCACAAATGGAAATGAGTATGGTTGCCGAGGGCTACTATGCTGCCAAAAGCGCTTATGATCTCAACCAGGAATACAAAGCCAATACTCCAATCATAGATGCTGTTTACAGTATTTTATACGAAGGAAAATCAGCAAAAAAGGTGTTTGAAAAACTGACCGAAAAGCTGGACTAAATTTTAAATAGTGCGATGTGCTGAAAAATAGTCGGTGATTTTTTGAAAAGATAAAGTAATACCGATTATGTATTGCTTCGCCTATTAACCATCGCTCGAGTCAATATAGTCCAATAAAATTCAGCTATTTTCATACTATTTCGGCATTATACCATTTGTTTGCCGACCATTTTATAACTGTTTTTGGTATAATATTCCAATGTTATTCAGAATAAAAAACAGGATCTATTGGAAACCAATATTTTCTAATAGGGCTAAATGGGCAGTCCAATTTGAACTGCTTTTTTATTTTAGAGCCTTGTTAAATACTTATTAACAAACTGATTGTTAGCAAGCACTTAAGAGGTGATTGTTTGTAATATTGTTTTCCTCTCCTCTCAAATTGCCTTTGGAGTTCCTGCTACTGTTCTTGTTCAAAATCAAAAAGGTCTAAGTTGGTTTCCAACATATTCTGTATCGTCTGAAAATTGTAAATTTTAATATCAAGTGCCCATTTACGGATAAATATTATTCGCTTCTTCCCTACCTTTTTTCGAAGTTTAGCATTCCCAAACAACTTCTATAATGATGTTCTGGTTGGCTTTTTGCTCTACGTTGATCCAATACATTTTTAATTGTAGCCATTTTTTTAGATATTGTAGTAGAAGAGAAATTGTAAAATTGCATACACCATTCGCCTACTTTATTTGTTTTTTGTTTTAATTTAGAACTTAAAGCACTAATTTATAAATAGTTTTGAATGTTTGAAAATTCATTGTTAATGACTAAACCACGTACAAATTTAGCTTAATGAAGATATCCAAATCATGATAACCATAGGTAATGCTGAGGAAGTTTCAAAAATAGTTGCATCAAATTAAAAATTGTAGTAAATTTGCAACCGCATAATAGGTCCTATAGCTCATTCGGTTAGAGCAACTGACTCATAATCAGTAGGTGCTTGGTTCGATTCCAAGTGGGACCACTTCAAATAAAAGACTTCACATTCCTGTGAGGTCTTTTTTTGTTTTAATAGTTTGCACAATCGGCAAAAGACTTTTAAAACATCCTGTATTCCTATAGTTTATTGGGCTATCAACTAACTAATAATCAATTATTTATCGATTCTATTCCAAGTAGAATCACGGAAAAAACTTCAAAAATATTTTTTTTGAAGTTTTTTTTTAAAAATCAAGCAATTAATCAGCTTAAATGATCAAAAAAGATGTTTTTCCTAAATAAATAAATTGTTTTATCGGAAAATATAAATA
>Ga0214162_1000168_pt1 | contig 16300 bp, 16 predicted proteins | sample LakMenepilimnion_3_FD_153000 | JGI IMG/M metagenome (GOLD analysis project Ga0214162, IMG submission 153000) | Freshwater microbial communities from Lake Mendota, WI - Practice 20APR2010 epilimnion v5 | ecosystem: Environmental > Aquatic > Freshwater > Lake > Epilimnion/Euphotic zone | place...
CTTTTCTGGTATATCCCAATTCTGGATGTCGTAATGGGCATTTAACAAGGCTTTGTTGAGCGCTTTTACGGCTTTTGGATTGCTGAAATCAATGGTTTCTCCTGAATATTCGGGATTGAATTTATTAACCGAAACGTATTGTTGGAGTTCTGGCGAAGTTACCATTAATTCTTCAAAATTATACCCCAATCGGTGTTGATTTCTGGGATGTAAATTCGTTTTTTCGATAATTGGTTTCAATTTCTTTTTCTTTATTTCGATGCAAAGATAGCAGTAAAATAAGAATTTTAGATTTTAGAGTTCAGATTTTAGATTGGTTTTGGTAAATAAGATGTTAGAGCTCAAATTTTAGAACTCTGAAATCTGCTATTTGAAATTTAAAAATCTAAATTCTACCAATCATTTTAATCCCAACATTCCATCAATAACAAATCGCCTTCCTCGTGTTCTATAACGACTAATCCATCTTCTAGAACGTGATTGCTACTTCCGGTTCTGTATCCAATGGTCAGGCTGTCATTTTTCAAAGGGTAGAATAAATTTTTGGAATGAATTCCTGTTACGTGTCCAATAGGAATCAATGAAATAGGCGTATTTTTCGGATACCATTTTTCGTATTTTTTTGGCAGTAAAAAGATTTTGGAATGGTCATCGAGCATCACGATTTTTAATACATCGCGGTATTGGGTGATGTTGGTAATATTGGTAATTGTGTGATCGGCTCGTTTTCCAGTGGCCCAAACCACGTTTGCGGCAGGAATTTTTCTTTCGATAAGGTAATCGAATGCTTTTTCTAAATCGGTTTTGTTTTGATCTGCTGTGTGAACAATTTCTAGCGGAAATTGTTTTTCCTTGTAATAATTGGGGTCAAAACCTCGGTCGAAATCACCCAATAAAACATCTACTTTAATGCCTAATTCCAAAACGCGTTCCATGGCCGAGTCCAATACAATAACCAATGGAGACCATTCGAGTAATTGTCCCAATAATTCGATGTTACAGGAAGCGCCGTTGGCAATAATTAATGCGGGTTCTTGGTCATCGCGAACGATATGGTGTGAAGACATTTGAGGTTAGGGGTTAGGGGTTAGAGGTTGCAGTAAGATTTTTTGTAAATGTAGGTAAAAATCTAAAATCTAAGCTCTGAAATCTGAAATCAATAGCCCAGACAGCAATGAAAAGCCCGGAGTGAAAAAACTAATTTTTCTTGTCCTAAAAGAGCGACCAACGGAAGCTCCTTTTAGGGTTTAGAAAAATAGTTTTTTAAGCGAGGACTTGTAATGAATGGCTGGATTAGCTTCTTATTGAACTATATAATCTTTGGTGTAGGCTTCGCTTACCGAAAAATAGCCCAAGGCATAATTATCAAAATCCGTCGTGTTTATGATATTTCCTCTAACTGTTGCGGCCGGAGATTGAAATGGGGCTCCATTGCCACTGCCAGCAATGCTGACCAAAACTTTGATGTAATTAGAGTAGGCTTTAGTAATCCCGAAATGAGAGATGCTAATTTTATCTCCTGCTTTTAATTCATCATTTTGGGATGCACTAAAAAATTCATTTCCTTGAAAAAAGGTATCTTCCCCAACATAATAATTGTTTAGTAACGGATTTTGATATTTATAACCAAATAAATAATAATTTTCTTCATTGGCAGGGTCATTGAAATAGGTCTTTAGTTCAATAGTTTTTCCGTCAAATCCGCCTTGGTTGTTTTGGATGATTTTTGTTATTGGCGCTACTGGTTTTAGGGTTTCTGTAGCGGTATATGTCTGACCCATGCTGATAACTGTCAAGGTATAGGTTTCGTTGATTACAGGAATAAAATTAGTGCAAAAATATTCGCCTGAATTAGGGTTTTCGATAAAATTAAAAGTGGTGTTGGCGCTGTTTTTTACATATATGGTTGCACCGGAGACCTTTGGAATTGCATTGTTGTAATAGTCTGTGGTGGAGGTTAACTTAATCTTTTGCTCCTTGCCGGTCGTTCCTTTGTACCAATTTATGGACGCTTCTATGACTAGTTTTGGAGGAGCGGTATTCAAATCCACATCGATAACATCCTCGCAGCTACTGAAAATAATTGCTGTTATGGTAAAGAAAAGTAGGTGTATTTTTTTCATCTTTTTTATTTGTTAGTTCCCCAATTTGGGGTTATGTGGCTTAAAATTTAAAATTATAACTTACGGCTGGAACCATACCAAAAATAGAAGTTTTTACGGCTTCGTTATATCCGGTATCTTCATTTCGCCTGAAGTTGATGGAAGCGGCATTTTTTCGATTGTAAACATTGTAAATACTGAAAACCCATTCTCCTTTCCAATTTCGATTGTCATTTTTACGTGGGGTCAGGGTTGCCGAAATGTCCAAGTGGTGGTATGCCGGAAGCCTGTTTTCGTTTCTCAATCCGTAACTTGGGATGGTAATTCCAAGATATTGGTATTGCCCATTCGGATAGGTTACGGGTTGACCGGATTGAAGCACAAAATTAGATCCAAAGGCCCATTTTTTGTTTAAATTATAGGAGGCAGTGACAGCAAGATTGTGCAATTTGTCATAAACAGAATTGTACCAATTGCCATCATTGATCCCTCTTTCCTGGGGTGTTCTTCCTGGGGTTTGTTGTTCGGATTTGGATAGCGTATAGGAAATCCAACCGTTCAATTTCCCTTCATTCTTTCGAAGCATGATTTCCAAACCATACGATCGCAATTGCCCATTTAGGATGACTTGTTCAATGGCATCATTGGCCACTAAGTTCGCCCCATCAATATAATCCAATCGGTTTTGAACTTCTTTGTAATAGGTTTCCACCTCGAGTGAATACATATTTTCCTTAAAATTCCTGAAATAACCCAGCGCTACTTGGTCGGCAATTTGTGGTTTGATATACGTATCGCTTGGTGTCCAAACATCTAATGGAGTAGGTGATGATGTATTGGAAATCAACTGAAGGTACTGAACCATTCTGTTGTAACTCGCTTTTATAGATTGATTCTCATTGAGTTGGTATCCGGCAGAGAAGCGGGGTTCCAGATTGTCATACGTTTTGATTACCTTGTTTTTTTCGTAGAATTTGGTTCCAACAGGTGTTGCTTGTTCATAAATCTGCATATCTGAATTGAAAGTAACAGGATTGTTGTCGGCATAAAGATTTACGGTAGATGCTCCCAACCGGTAAAAAAGGCTGTATCGCAAACCGTAAGAAAGCGATATTTTTTTTGAAATTTCTTGTTCGGCATTGATGTACAAAGCGGGTTCAAAAGCGTATTTTTTATCCAATTGATCGTAATTGATGCCGGAATTTGCATTTGATGGTTTTATGGTTCCTGGGTTGAAGTCGTAATAAATACCATTTGCACCATAATTCAATTTGAATTTATCGGAAAGATAACTTTTAAAATCGTATTTTATATTATAGTTTTTAATGCCGGAATCCCATTTAAACCCAACAAAATCCAAGTCTAATCCATAATAATAATCACTGTAAATCAACGATAGATTCGAGAACAATTTTTCTGAAAACAAATGGTTCCATCTTAAATTTAAAGTGGTATTTCCGTAGATATTGGTAAAACGTTTATTCAGGGAAAAAACATCGCGTCCAAAATATCCCGACAAATAAAGATTGTTGTTGGGGTTCAATTTATAACTTAATTTGGTATTCAAATCATAGAAATAGGCCGCATTGTCTTTTTGCTCTTCTGACAATTTTAGAAATAAATGGGCATAAGAAGTTCTACCTCCCACGAGAAATGATCCTTTGTCTTTCACAATGGGACCCTCGGCCAAAAGCCTGCTTGTAATTAAACCGATTCCGCCATTGACGTGAAAGTTTTTACTATTTCCGTCTTTCTGATAGATGTCCAAAACCGACGATGCCCTTCCACCATAACGTGCGGGAATTCCACCTTTGTACAATTTTAAATCTTTGATGGCATCAGGGTTGAAGACGGAGAAAAAACCAAAAACGTGTGAAGAATTAAAGATGGTAGCCTCATCCAATAAAATTAAATTTTGGTCTGCGCCACCGCCACGAACATTAAAACCAGATGCGCCTTCGCCAGCATTTGAAACTCCGGGAAGCAATAAAAGGGATTTGATGATGTCCACTTCTCCAAGAACTACAGGCATTTTTTTGATGGTGGAAATCGATAGTTTATTCACGCTCATTTCTGGTTTCCGAATAGCGGCTTTATTGCTATTATCAATAATCACTACCTCCTGTAAAGCCGTTTCACTGCCGGTGAGTTTGAAATTGTTTTTTATATTTTGGCTCAAGTTTACCGTTTCTTCAATGGTTTGATAGCCTAAATACGTGATCTGGATTTTGTAAGTTCCCTTCGGTAGCGTGAGGGAGTAAAACCCGTATTCATTGGTCGTTACGCCAGTTTTTAATTCTGGGATTGAGATATTTACTCCAATCAAGGTTTCGTTGCTGTTGGTGTCGGTAATGGTTCCGCTTAGCGTAAATTTTTCTTGAGCATAAGAAATTAATGTAATTGAAAAAAATAGGAAAAGGGCAACAATTTTCTTTGAAATCATTTCTAAAATTTTGAGATGCAAATTTCGTTAAATTTAATGGCAAATTTGATTAACAAATGTTAAAATGTTCCAAAAATAAATAAGAACTGTTTTTTCTGCACTCACTAAACTAGTCTCTATGGAACATCCGGCCATACTAATATTGGGATTAATTATTGAAGACGAATCCAAAAGTTTAATTTTTCCAAATATACTCTCTGAAAGCTACCATTCTAAATCCTGCAATCCACCAATTGACAATAGAATCATCGAAGAAATAATCATGAGAAACAACTGATTGAGAGTTGAATTTCCTTTATGCAATACGTGCATGCCCTTTACGTCATCAAAATGTCTTGTGTTCATTTTTTATTAAAAAAAAGAGGTTTCCAAATGTTAGTATTTTAGAAGTTGTCTTTTAATCAAGGATTGCTTTATTTCTTATGTATCTTTGTGAAATAATTAAATAAAATGCCAAGAATTCTCGCTATAGATTACGGACAAAAGCGAACGGGAATAGCCGTTACCGATGAACTCCAAATTATTGCTTCGGGTTTGACCACCATTCCGTCCGCAACGGCAATTGCTTTTTTGAAGGATTATTTTTCCAAAGAAAAGGTTGAGACGGTACTCATTGGTGAACCCAAACAAATGAACGGTCAACCCTCTGAAAGCGCTTCCATTATCAAAGGATTTGTGACTCATTTTACCAACCATTTTCCGGACATCAAAGTCATTCGAGTGGATGAGCGTTTTACTTCAAAGATGGCTTTCCAGGCCATGATTGATAGCGGTATGAAAAAGAAACAACGGCAAAACAAGGCGTTGATAGATGAAATTTCGGCAACAATAATGTTACAAGATTATTTGACCCGGAAAATGTTTTAATTACTCCTGATATTTCCAATTCCATATTTTTCATTACTTTTGCGTGCAATTTTGATATAAACACAACTATTATATCTTAAACTTAATTTCAATAAAATAATGATTTTACCAATTGTAGGATATGGTGATCCTGTTCTAAGAAAAGTCGGAGAGGTTCTTTCGCCAGAACATCCCAACTTGAAAGAAACCATTGCCAATATGTATGAAACGATGTATAAAGCTTATGGCGTGGGGCTTGCTGCACCACAAGTGGGATTAAGCATTCGTTTATTTGTTATAGATACGACCCCTTTTGGTGATGATGACGATTTGCCAATTGATGAACAACAACAATTAAAAGGATTCAAACGCACTTTTATCAATGCCAAAATGCTGAAAGAAGAAGGCGAGATTTGGGGATTTAACGAAGGTTGTCTTAGTATTCCTGACGTGCGTGAAGACGTTTTTAGAAACGAAAGAATCACGATTGAATATTGTGATGAAGATTTTAACGTGAAAACCGAAACTTTTGATGGTTTGATTGCCAGAGTTATTCAACACGAATACGATCATATCGAAGGAATTTTGTTTACGGATTTGATTTCGTCTTTGAAAAAACAATTGATTAAGAAAAAATTACAGAATATTATGGATGGTAAATCCAGACCTGATTATAGAATGAAATTTTGTAATAAAAAAGGAAGGTAAACATTCAATTGCAATATCAATAGCAATATCAATCAAAAAAATAAAAACATAAAATGAATTTAGAAAAAATATTATCAATTTCTGGCAAACCAGGTTTGTATGCATTAAAAGTTCAAACTCGTACTGGATTTGTAGCAGAATCATTAGTTGACGGTAAAAAAAGCACTGTTGGATTGAAAGTCAACGTAAGTTTATTGTCGGAAATTTCAATTTACACTACAAACGAAGAGAAACCTTTGGCCGAGGTGATGCGAAACATTGCCATCAAAGAAAAGGAGGGCCCAGCAATTTCCCATAAAGAAGACAATGCTAAACTGGTTGCTTATTTTACGGAAATTCTTCCCGAATACGATTCGGAAAGAGTATATCCTTCAGACATCAAGAAAGTTTTGAATTGGTATAATTTGCTTCAATCCAAAGGAATGGTTTCTAAAGAAGAACCTAAAATCGACAATGCCGAAGAAATTATAGCAAACGTTGTTGAAGAGGTAGTTACCGAAAAAACAAAAAAAGCGCCAGCTAAAAAAACAAAAGCCAAGAAAGAGTAATTATACTTTTTAAAATATATTTTAATCCTGTCACGGCGTTTTTCCTGACAGGATTTCTTATTTTTACAAAAAACCAAAATACAATGAATTCCAAACAAACCCAACTCCAAGCTTTCGAACGATTATTAAACATAATGGACGATTTGCGAGAAAAATGTCCGTGGGACAAGAAGCAAACCTTGCAAACCTTACGTCATTTGACCATCGAAGAGACCTATGAATTAGGCGACGCCATCTTGGACAACGACTTGAATGAAGTCAAGAAGGAATTAGGTGATTTGCTGTTGCACATTGTTTTTTATGCCAAAATAGGAAGTGAAACTAATGATTTTGACATGGCCGATGTTTGCAATGAAATTTGTGACAAACTCATTCACCGTCACCCACATATTTACAGCGATGTCGTGGTAAAAGACGAGGAAGAAGTCAAACAAAATTGGGAAAAATTAAAACTCAAAGAAGGGAAAAAATCAGTTCTTGAAGGTGTTCCAAGAAGTTTGCCTGCATTGGTCAAAGCCAGCAGAATTCAAGAAAAAGTGAAGGGCGTGGGTTTTGACTGGGAAGAACCGCATCAGGTTTGGGATAAAGTTCAAGAAGAATTACAGGAACTCCAAGTTGAGGTCGAAGCTGGAGATCAGGACAAAATAGAATCCGAATTTGGTGATGTATTGTTTTCGATGATAAACTACGCCCGATTTTTAAATATCAATCCCGAAGACGCTTTGGAGCGAACCAATAAAAAATTCATCAAAAGATTCCAATACTTGGAAAGCAAAGCAGGGGAATTAGGAAAGCCGTTAATGGATATGACTTTGGCCGAGATGGATGTTTTTTGGAATGAAGCCAAGAAGTTATAGTTGTGCCTCTAATGGCGGAGAACGAAGCAATCGTATTGGTTGCTCGAGCTATAATTTTGCTCCCGGAATTGGACCAATAGAGGCTTTTTAATTTGCTATTCTTTTGAGTTTGCCCAAATCCTTCAAAATGATTTTTTTGCCGTTCAACGCTATCAATCCCAATTTATTGAAATCGGATAATAGTCGAATGCAGCTTTCGGTGGCTGTCCCAATCATTCCTGCCATCTCTTCACGGGAAAGCTGGATGCGCAGGGAACCATCTTCATTTTTTCCAAAAGTATCTTGAAGATAAATCAAGGTTTCGGCCAATCGTTCTTTAACTGTTTTTTGGGAAACGGAAACCAAATGTTCGCTAGTTTCTTTCAAATCTCCACAAATCGTTTTCATTAGATTCATGGAAAACTGATTGTTATTATCAAAAAAGTTCAAAACTTCACTTTTTGGAATAAAACAAACTTCCATATCTTCAAGAGCCACGGCACTCAAATTGGCGGGCTCGTCACTTATCATGGAACGTTGGCCCAGTAATTCTCCGGCTTTGACTAATTTTACAATTTGATCCTTTCCGTTGGCACTCAATTTCGACAGTTTGCAAATCCCCACAGTGATGCAATAGATGCCGTTAGAAATGTCACCTTCTTCAAAAATGGGTTCGCCTTTTTTTATGGTGTATGAAGTTTTACATTCGGCAAGTTTTAATAGTTCCTCTTTGTTAAGTGCTTTTAAGGAGCTAATTTCTCTGACAATACATTGTTCACATTTACCCATAAAACAAAAAGATTAATCAAGTTCAAGCAAATCTACAAAATTATATGATAATTATCATATTTTTAATTTGTTCTCTTAGTAAATTTGTTGCCTTAAAGGGAGTAGATTTATGGGCACTCAATATTGTTTCCATTGTGGCTTAGATATTATAAAGGGAGAGCAAATTTTTTTTGATGAAAAAAAATTTTGTTGCAACGGATGTAAAACTGTTTACGAAATTTTTAGCCTCAATGAAATGACTTGCTATTATGATTTCGAAAAAACTCCTGGAGCAACACCGCAAGATATTAAAGGAAAATATGATTTTCTGGACAGCGAAGGAATTGTAGTCAAGCTGTTGGAATTTCAGGAAGATAAAACGGCTATTATTTCACTCAGTATTCCTCATATACACTGTAGTTCTTGTATTTGGATTCTCGAAAATTTGCAACGCCTTCAAAAAGGAATCAGTACTTCACAGGTTAATTTTCCCGAAAAGAAAGTTCGAATCATTTACAATCCCGAAATAGTTTCGCTCAAGACCATTGTTCATTTGTTGAATTCCATTGGTTATGAACCCTACATCAGTTTAGAAAATTACGAAACCGGAAAAAACAATGTCGATAGAAGTCTGACTTATAAATTAGGCTTAGCTTTCTTTTGTTTTGGCAATATTATGTTGCTTTCTTTTCCTGAATATTTTGAAGTCAAGGAATATTGGTTGGATAATTACCGACCATTTTTTCGATGGTTAATTTTTGCTTTGTCTTTGCCTTCCTTTTTTTATTCTGCCAGCGGTTATTATGTTTCAGCTTACAAAAGTATCAAATCAGGAACGTTGAATATTGATATTCCGATAGCCTTGGGAATTATTATCTTCTTCGTTCGAAGTACTTTCGACATCATAATGGACTACGGTTCCGGATTTTTCGACAGTTTGACGGGTCTTATATTCTTTATGCTTTTGGGCAAAATGTTCCAAATCAAAACCTATAGTTTCTTGAGTTTCGAAAGGGATTTCAAGTCTTATTTTCCAATAGCAATTACGAGAATCAATGGAGATGCGTCTGAAGAAAGCGTTCCAATTTATGATATCGAAAAGGGAAATCGTTTATTAATTAGAAACCAGGAATTGATTCCTGTTGATGGTATTTTAATCTCTGAAAAAGCCGAAATTGATTATAGTTTTGTTACCGGTGAAGCGATTCCAATTACCAAAAAATCGGGTGATAAAGTATTTGCCGGCGGCAAGCAAATAGGCAAAGTAATCGAAATGGAAGTCTTGCATTCGGTTTCCCAAAGTTATTTGACGCAATTGTGGAGTAACGACGTTTTTCAAAAAAATATTGAACAAAGACACAAATCCATTACTGATACCATTAGCCGTTATTTTACGCCAATTCTTTTATTGATAGCTTTTGCCGGATTTGGCTATTGGATTTTCATCGATGCCAATATTGCTTTCAATGTTTTCACGGCAGTGTTAATCGTGGCTTGTCCTTGCGCCTTGGCATTGACGGCTCCTTTTACTATGGGAAATATATTGCGAATTTTAGGTAAAAAGAAATTCTATCTCAAAAACGCTCTGGTCATCGAGCAATTGGCTAAAGTAGACACCATAGTTTTTGATAAAACAGGAACTATTACCACCAATAAAAAATCAAACATATCTTATGAATTCTTCCCCAACGACCCCAAAGTAGGGGAGTTAAAAGCGGCAACCAATGATGAAAATATAACATTAATAAAAAACGCCCTTCGGGGATCAAACCATCCACTAAGTCGAATGTTATATGATTTTTTACCAGAATGTAAGAGGTTGAAAATTATTGATTTTGAAGAGATCACAGGAAAAGGAATTCAAGCCAATATTGATGGAAATATCATTAAAATTGGGTCTTACGAATTTGTTGCTCTTATCTCCCCTCTTTTGGAGGGGTCGGGGAAGTATGCTCCAGCCCCTTTGGGTAGGACAGTGGAGGGGAACACTTCAGTTCATATCAAAATCAATGCTGTTTATTACGGAAAATATATTTTCAATAATCAATACAGGGAAGGCTTGGCCGAGCTTTTCGAGAAATTAAGCCAGAATTATCAAATAAAGGTTTTGTCTGGCGACAATGAAGGCGAACGAGCCACGTTGGAAAGCATTTTGCCTAAAGGAACCGAATTGGTTTTCAATCAAAAACCGGTACAAAAACTAGAATTCATAAAAAAATTGCAGCAAGAAGGAAGAAATGTAATGATGGTGGGTGATGGTCTCAATGATGCGGGTGCTTTGGCCCAGAGTAATATTGGAATCTCCATTTCCGAAAATATCAATGTTTTTTCACCGGCTTGTGATGCTATTCTTGATGCAGGAGAATTTAAAAAGTTAGGTTATTTTTTAAAACTTTCCAAAAAAGGCATTACAACCATAAAAATGAGTTTTGCCTTATCATTATTATATAATGTTGTAGGATTGTCATTTGCCATCACGGGCAATTTGTTGCCTTTGGTTGCAGCAATTATAATGCCTTTAAGCACGGTCTCAATTGTCAGTTTTGTAACGGTTATGAGTAATTATTACGCTAGAAGATTAATATAAATATGTTTGTCCGCAATCATACCTATCAAACTAAAAATCTGATACAGATTCCACAGATTTGTACAGATTTTTAATATCAGAGCGTTTAATTATTTCGAATTTCTGACCCGAGCGATAGCGAATTGGCGAAGCAAGTCTATGCAATAAACATCTTTAGACATCCATACGGATAAGCATAAAATAAAAGAAGCAAGATAAATTAATTTTCATTATATTTATAACAAATAATTAAAATATGACTTTTATCATATTTTGAAAAACTTCTATAAGGTATTTTTGTAACATAATTCTTCAATATGAGTGTTATCTATTTACTTATTTCCATCAGTATACTGGTTGCCATTGTCTTTTTTATAGCTTTTATAATGGCCGTGAAAAAGGGGCAATATGATGATGATTACACTCCTTCGGTCAGAATGCTTTTTGATGATGAATTAATTCATTCTAAAGTTGAAAAGCCTAAATCCAAAAACACAACTGCTTTATAGTATTTTACTATTGAATTGAACCTTAAACCATTTAAACCAACTAACAACTAACTATTTATGGAAATGCAACAGTTTTATTATGACAACAAAATTGTAAAGAAGTTCATTTATGCAACCATCGTTTTTGGAGTTGTGGGAATGTTGGTAGGGCTTATTTTGGCCTTGATGTTTCTTTTCCCAAATATGACCGACGGAATTTCGTGGTTGAGTTTTGGTAGATTGAGACCTTTACATACTAATGCGGTAATCTTTGCCTTTGTAGGTAATGCAATGTTTGCCGGAATTTACTATTCGTTGCAGCGATTGTTAAAGGCTAGGATGTTCAGTGACTTTTTAAGCAACTTGAACTTTTGGGGTTGGCAACTAATCATTGTTGCAGCAGCGATTTCGTTGCCGTTGGGTTACAGCACTTCTAAGGAATACGCTGAGTTAGAATGGCCAATTGATATTGCCATTGCCTTAATCTGGGTAGCTTTCGGTGTCAACATGATTGGTACAATATTAAAAAGAAGAGAACGTCATTTATATGTTGCCATTTGGTTTTATATCGCCACTTTCGTAACCGTGGCGGTTTTGCATATTTTTAACAGTTTGGCATTGCCCGTAAGCGGAATGAAAAGTTACTCTGTTTACGCAGGAGTTCAAGACGCTCTGGTTCAATGGTGGTATGGGCATAATGCAGTAGCCTTTTTCTTGACTACACCTTTTTTAGGATTGATGTATTATTTCGTTCCAAAAGTGGCGAACCGTCCCGTTTATTCTTATAGACTTTCCATTGTTCACTTTTGGTCGTTAATATTTTTATACATCTGGGCCGGACCTCACCATTTATTATATTCCGCTTTACCGACTTGGGCACAAAATTTAGGGGTTGTATTCTCTATTATGTTGATTGCTCCATCATGGGGAGGTATGATCAACGGACTTTTAACTTTGAGAGGTGTTTGGGATAAAGTACGCGAGGAACCCGTTTTAAAATTCTTCGTTGTAGCCATCACAGGTTATGGAATGGCGACGTTTGAAGGGCCAATGTTATCGCTTAAAAACGTAAATGCCATAGCGCATTTTACGGATTGGATTATTGCCCACGTTCACGTTGGAGCCTTAGCTTGGAATGGATTTATGGCCTTCGGTATTATTTATTGGTTGATACCCCGAATGACTAAAAACAATTTGTATTCAACTAAATTGGCCAATTTTCACTTTTGGATCGGTACATTGGGAATTATACTCTATTCGCTTCCAATGTATGTTGCAGGATTTACCCAAGCATCTATGTGGAAACAATTTAATCCTGACGGAACCTTGACATATGGTAACTTCCTTGAAACCGTAACTCAAATCATGCCAATGTATTGGATGAGAGCCATTGGCGGAACATTATATCTTACAGGAATGTTGGTTTTGGTCTATAATATTATCCAAACTGTTCGGGTAGGTTCAACAATAGAAGATGAATTAGCCCAAGCACCTGAATTGCAAAAAATCAGTGCTGGAAGAATTAAAGGAGAAAAATACCATGCTTGGCTAGAAAGAAAACCTATCCAATTAACCATTTTTGCCGTTATTGCCATTCTTATCGGTGGAATTGTTCAAATTGTGCCAACCATTATGGTTAAGTCTAATATTCCAACAATCCCTAGCGTAAAACCATATTCACCATTAGAATTACAAGGTCGTGATTTATACATTCGGGAAGGATGTGTGGGTTGTCACTCTCAAATGGTGCGCCCTTTCCGTAGCGAAGTGGAACGTTACGGACCACAATCTAAAGCGGGAGAATTTGTGTACGATCACCCATTCCTTTGGGGATCAAAACGTACCGGTCCGGATTTGTTGAGAGAAGGTGGAAAATACAATGACAATTGGCATTTCAACCATTTCTGGAATCCACAAAGCATATCTGCGGGTTCTATTATGCCGGGTTATAAATGGTTGTTCGATAATCAAGCTATGGATAATTCTTTAATCCAAAAGAAAATGCAAGTTATGGTAACTCTTGGAGTTCCTTATACAGATACACAAATTGCTAATGCCGAAAAGGATTTGAAATCTCAAGCCACGAAAATTGAAGAAAACCTCAAATCTGATCCTGACTTTGTGAAAAGTTATGACAACAGCAAGAAAAAAGCCGAAGCCAGAGGAGAAAAATTTGTTCCAATGAAAGAAAGAGAAATTGTGGCATTGATTGCATACATTCAACGTTTGGGAACTGATATTAAGGTAAAATAATAAAGGGTAGTTATGTTCGAACAAATAAAACACAATATGGAAACTATCGCAGGAGTGGCGGTGTATCCAGTACTTTCGTTATTGATTTTCTTTGTCTTTTTCGTGGGACTTGGTATCTGGGTTTTTTCATACAAGAAAGAAAAGATTGACGAGATGAGCCAAATTCCATTAAACGACAATCAAACAATATAATTTTCAAAAATACATATAAAATGAAAAAATTAATCCCGGCATATTTAAGAGTAATACTTATTTTCTTCGCTGTTCTTGGTGCAATGGAATATTTTATTGACTCTGGTGACAAACCAGCATTTATAAAATTTCCAATGGTTTCCTTGTTTTTATTAGTATTCCTTTTTCTGTTGATAGCGATAGAAATCACGGTTAATGCAGTTGATACCATTACTTATCAATTGCTTACTGAGGAGCAAAAAAGTATGTTGGCAGAAACTACAAGCATTAGTTTTAAAGAAAGTTCTTGGTATAAAAATTTGATGAAAATGCTGACTAAATCAGTGACAATTGAAAATGAAGGTCAGTTATTATTGGATCATGATTATGATGGCATCAAAGAGTTAGACAACAATTTGCCGCCTTGGTGGGTATATTTGTTCTATGGTTGCATCATTTTTGCGGCAGTATATTTATTTCGTTTTGAAATAATGGGGGCAGACAACCAAGAAATAGAATTGAAAAAAGAGATGGCCCAAGCCCAAATTGATATTGCAGAATACAAAAAAACAGCTCCAGATTTAATGGATGAAAATACAGTAACCTTGTTAACAGATCCTACGGATTTAGCTGCTGGAAAAGCAATTTTCACCACTAATTGCGTGGCTTGTCACAGAGCTGATGCAGGAGGACAAATTGGACCGAACTTGACGGATGACCAATGGATTTTGGGTGGAGGAATAAAAAATATTTTTCATACGCTTTTAAATGGCGGACGTGACGGAAAAGGAATGATTTCCTGGAAAGGAACCTTGAAACCGAAACAAATGCAGGAGGTTGCCAGTTACGTGTTGTCACTAAAAGGAAGCAATCCAAAAGATCCAAAGGCGCCAGAAGGTGAAATCTGGGTTGATTCAAATGCTCCTAAAACCGATGCTGCCGCCACTGTAAAAAAGGACAGTACAGCAGTAAAATAAGATTTTTTTTAACAACTAATAAATAGTTTTTACAATCAAAATCTTTGTCAGAGTCATTAACTTTGATAAAGATTTTATGATTGAATAAATATCCCAAAAAATGTCAAAATTACCGGACGAAGCTTTTAGAGATACCATCGGAACAATTGATGAAGAAGGAAATAGAAAATTTATTTTTCCTAAGAAACCTTCTGGTAGATTTTATGACTACCGAAAATGGGTCAGTTATTTTCTGCTAATTGTTTTGGTGGCAAATCCTTTCATAAAGATTAATGGCAATCAGTTCATGATGTTCAACGTTTTGGAAAGAAGATTCAATATTTTTGGATTTCCATTCTGGCCACAAGATTTTTACCTATTTGTAATTTTCATGATTGTTGGTGTTGTTTTTGTCATTCTTTTCACGGTAATTTTCGGAAGGATTTTTTGCGGATGGATTTGTCCGCAAACCATATTTTTGGAGATGGTTTTTCGTAGAATTGAATTCTGGATTGAAGGGGATCGCGGTGCTCAAATTCGTTTGGAAAAACAAGAATGGAATGCCGAAAAAATTAGAAAGAAAGCCATAAAGTGGTTTGTCTTTTTAATAATTTCTTTTTTTATTGCTAATGTTTTTCTAGCCTATCTTATCAGCAGTGACGAACTTTTTAAAATGATTGAAGAAGGACCGAAAAATCACATCAGTACTTTAATTTCATTATTCATTTTCACGGGGGTTTTCTATTTTATTTTTGCTTGGTTTAGAGAACAAGTTTGTATTATTGCCTGCCCTTATGGAAGATTACAAGGTGTTTTATTGGACAATAAATCTATTAATGTGGCCTATGACTTTGTTCGTGGTGAAAGAGAATTAGGAAGGGCAAAATTCAACAAACAAGAGGATAGAGCTGCATCAGGAAAAGGCGATTGTGTTGATTGTAAACAATGTGTGCACGTTTGCCCAACGGGAATCGATATCCGAAACGGAACACAACTTGAATGCGTGAATTGTACCGCTTGTATCGATGAATGTGATGCCATTATGGAAGGCATTGGGTTGCCAAAAGGGCTCATTCGCTATGCTTCAGAAGATGAAATTGAGAAAAATTCCACGTTCAAATTTACGGCAAGAATGAAAGGATATTCAGCCGTGTTGTTTATTTTGGTTGGAATTTTAATTGGATTGTTATTTTTGCGTACTGATGTTGAAACAGTTATTCTTCGACTTCCCGGGCAATTATACCAACACAAAGGAGATAATATTAGTAATATTTATACTTTTAAAATCATCAACAAAACCAACAATAATTTCAATGCTATTCATTTCAAATTGGTTGGAATAAAAGGAAATCTGAAAGTGGTGGGCGAACAAGATTTAAAAGTGCCAAAACAAGGAATGAAAAACGGTACTTTGTTTATTGAAATCAACCAATATCTTTTGGAAAATGACAAGACAAAACTAAAAATTGATGTTTATGATGGTAGTAAAAAGATTGAAACTTCCCATACTAATTTTTTGAGTCCAATGAATTTTGATTAATCCTCCCCAACCCCTCCAAAGGAGAGGCTTTTTAAAATTAAAAAAAAGTAATATAATGGAAAAAAATAATTCAAA
>Ga0214162_1000169_pt1 | contig 16285 bp, 10 predicted proteins | sample LakMenepilimnion_3_FD_153000 | JGI IMG/M metagenome (GOLD analysis project Ga0214162, IMG submission 153000) | Freshwater microbial communities from Lake Mendota, WI - Practice 20APR2010 epilimnion v5 | ecosystem: Environmental > Aquatic > Freshwater > Lake > Epilimnion/Euphotic zone | place...
TTCTTTAAAAATAAGGAATTATTTGCATTTATTCAAATAAATTTAACCCTAAATAACTGGTTTTTAGTAACTATAAATATTTTCAGCAAGCCCTATTTACGAAAACGTTATCTTTGTTTTCTAAAACCCATCACTATGAGTCCTAAAATACTGATTATAGGTGCTTGCGGGCAAATCGGAACGGAACTGACCCATAAACTTCGGCAACTATATGGAACCGAAAATGTAGTGGCTTCCGATATTCGAAAGTTGAATAATGACATTGTGAATTCCGGCACTTTTGAAGTGGTGAATGCGCTGGATTTTAACCAGATTGAACATCTTGTCGAAATTCATCAGATTACCGACATCTACTTGATGGCAGCTTTGTTATCGGCAACGGCCGAAAAAAACCCTGCTTTTGCTTGGGATTTGAACATGAATTCCTTGTTCCACGTTTTGAATTTGGCCAAGGCCAAGAAAATAAAAAAGATTTTCTGGCCATCGAGTATCGCTGTTTTTGGGCCTACAACACTAAGAGAAAATACACCTCAATACACCATCATGGAACCTTCCACGGTTTACGGTATCAGTAAATTAGCCGGAGAAAGATGGTGTGAATATTACCATACCCATTTTGGTGTCGATGTAAGAAGCGTGCGTTATCCCGGTCTAATAAGTTGGTCAACTCCTCCCGGCGGAGGAACAACCGATTATGCGGTGGAAATTTACCATAAAGCGCTAAGCGATGGAAAATACAACTGTTTTTTGTCGGCTGAAACCAAAATGCCGATGATGTACATGGACGATGCCATTAAGGCAACCATTCAAATTATGCAAGCAGCTACGGCACAAGTCAAGATTCGTTCCTCTTATAATTTGGCGGCGATGAGCTTCACGCCAACTCAAATTGCGACCGAAATCAAGAAACATATTCCTGAGTTTACGGTTTCGTACCAACCTGATTTTCGTCAAGTTATTGCGGATAGTTGGCCGGCAAGTATTGATGACTCAATAGCCCGGGAAGATTGGGGCTGGCATCACGAATTCGATTTAGAACGGATGACAGTGGATATGTTGAAAAACCTTCGTTTAGTCGAATAATATCTTGTTATACTTGAAAAAATTTAGCCCTAACAGATTTTAAAGTCTGTTAGGGCTTTGTTGAAAACCAAAATTATAGGATTAATCTTTGATTTGTATTTATTGAAATAACAAACCATAAAACAACCTATTCCTTAATAAATTTACTAACCATCTCACCATTTATTGTTTTTATTTTAATAAAATAAATGCCATTAGTCAGTTCTGAAACTTGAATAGTTTTATTTTCCATTTTAGCTTTAGAAACGACCTCTTTAGCCATAACATCAAAAATTTGATAGCTTATTATTTCGTCATTATTTTTCAAGGAAATGGTTAATAGGTCTTTAACAGGGTTTGGATAGATTACAAATTCCGAATTTAAGAAATTTGTTGTACTTAATGAGTTTGTTAGAATAACGCCATAATCATCAGCTCTTTTCACAAATCCACTTCCACACACGGCAGGAGATCCCTTAAATTCAGAAATCACTCGCATCCTCAGCAAAGTATTCAAAGTACCAGTTGCTGGCAGTGTAATACTTACAGTAGACGTTTTTGTGGTGCTAAAAGTAGAAATATTGTCTGACATGACTCTTTCGTCAACGCCGTTAGTATTTGATGTTTGAAAGATTCCATTATTATCCCAATCAATCCAAACTTCCAAAAACTGTGAACCATCGTTTCTGGATTTATAAGTTACGTTCAAGTTATAAGCAGTGCCGGCATTAAGTGAAGTATTATTAGTACAAATAAAATTTTGCATGGCACTGGCGGGAATAGCTGTCGTGGTGATTTTGTTAATGGTATTAAATGTAACCGTTGTAACACCACAACCATAATTACCACCACTATTTGAGCTAGAAATGGAACAGGCTGGAGTTGTTTTCTCATCTGTAATTACTATGCTTTTAGAAGCGGTGCAACCATTGGCTGCGGTCACTGTAACTATATAAGTTCCTGCAGCAGTAATTGTTGCATTGGCATTTGTTCCTAAACTATTATCCCAACTATAACTCACACCACCGGAGGCGGTAACACTAATAGAAGAAATTGAGCAGGTGATTGCAGTAGATCCTGTATTGTTTGTAATAACCGCAGAAGGAGTGGGTTTGTTTTCTGTAATCACAATGCTCTTGGTATTTGTACATCCATCTGGGGAAGTAACGGTTACTATGTAAGTGCCTGGTTCCGTGACAGCTATTGTGGGTGTGATTCCTTTATTATGATCCCAAAGGTAACTCACTCCGCCAGTTGCCGTTAAGCTAATGGAGGGGGCAATACAAGTTAAAACTGTTGTGCCGCTATTATTAGTTATGTCAGCCGTTGGAGGAGTACAAGCTGCTTTTACATAAATCCCGTAATCGTCTGCTCGTTGTACAAAACCCTCACCACATACAGTTGGAGATTTTGAGTGTTCCGTTACCACACGCATTCTTAGTATAGTATTGAGAACAGCATTAGCAGGAGGGATTATACTTACAGATGGAGTTCCGGTAGAACTTGCTGGAATGTTATCCGTTAAAATCCTTTCATTAACACCATTACTATTTGAAAGTTGAAATGTGCCACTATTATCCCAATCTATCCAAACTTCTAAATAGGCATTTGCCCCAGATCTCGATTTGTAATTAACAGTCAAAGGATAAGAATTCCCCACAAAAACCGTGGTGTTTTTTGAACAGCTAAAGTCGTTCATAGCATTAATGGGAATAAATGTATTAGTAACGTTGTTGATAGAATTAAACGAAACTTTTGTTGCTCCAACCCCATAATTGGCATTTTTATTCGTACTCGAAACAGCACAAGCTACATCAACTCCCGGGTTAACTGCTATATTCCCTTGTTTTTTTAGGAAGGCTGTTCCTGCAGGATTTGTTATGGCAAGCGTTACATCATACAATCCAGAGTTTGTAAATGTAATCACTGGATTTTGAAGTGTTGATGTCAATGGAGGATTGACTTTATTGTTAAAAGTCCAAAGAAAAGTTATACCACTATAAACCGAATTTGTGTAAGTATTTGGTGTACAAGCAGATTCATCTCTAAATTGTAAGCTGCTGCCCAAACAAACATTGGTCGCCTCTGAAGTAAAAAAGACTGTTGCTGGAGATGTTGGTGTCAATGCTGGGCTTGTAATATAAGAGGCTCTATTTGTAGTTAATGCTGCATTAACCACACTACGCTGACCGCCTGTAAATTCAGTTGGACATCCTGTATAATCCATATAGTTGTGCATGTGGTCTTGAACTGTCCCTGTATTTCTGGCAAAACCAGTATCTGGATTAATTACCTTATTGAACATGGCGTCGCAAGCATTGGCAACAATGCTGGTACAATTAAAATAAATTGATGGAGAAATCGATGAAGTTCTTATGTGTTTTGGAGTATCAGCAATATTATCTTCACCACATACATCTCCAACGCCATCGTTATTAGAGTCATCCCCATCGAAGGTGTGAGGCAAGTTGAAAGTATGTCCCATTTCGTGAGCCCATGTAGTATCTGATTCATCTATGTAGGAACATATTAAAACTACTGAACCATCATAAGGCTGTCCGTGCGACGAGGCATAATAGGCATATCCAGCCGTATATGAAACTCCACTAAAGCAGTTTTTATTATCTATTTCGTCCACAAGCCAAACATTATAATACTGAGTGGGATTCCAAATGCTGTATTCTTTAAGAGAATTTACACCACCTCCCGATTGATAATCGGGTATTCCATTCGTTCCTCTACTATTTACTCCATTGTCTACATAAGCGGGAACGCCACTCATATTTACACGGTCGATACCATTGGTACAATTGCCATTAGGGTCTTGAACTGCCAACGAAAATTCAATATTCAAATCAACACCATCGCCAAAACCTGATGTTCCGCTTACCTTCCTCCAATAATTATTCAAATATTGTATTCCCCTTTTTACATCTTCATCAGAAATATTGGCACCTATACCCACTGACTCTCCTTTGTGCATTACGTGAACTACAACTGGAATTTGAGTTATACCGCCAGCAGCTCTTTTGTATGGTTTTGAAGCCATCTTTTTAATATCCTCAATGCTTTTAAGGTGACGCATTTTGTAGGCTTGATCATTTTTCATTTTTTCATTGTGAAAAAAATCGGTGCCACAAAATTCTGAATTAATAGGTTTGTTTTTATTGGGCTCTCCTTTAGGATTTAATTGTTGTCCCCACGAAATAAAGCTTGAAAAAATAATAACTATCAAAAGTAGTAAAGAGTAATTGTTGATTTTCATAAAAGTTGGCAGTTTTAAAACGTTGGTTTACAAGTATAATATTAGATAATATAAAAAAGCTATTTCTCCTGTTTAATTCATGGGGCTAAATTACACCTTATTTTCAATTTTAAAATAGAGGGGGTGAATAGATTCAATATTGCATTCTTATTTTGCTTCAAAAGTATTATTAACCTGCTTCACGTCGGCCATTAATCCGCTTGGGTCGATGGTTATTTTTTTTATCGTCTTTCCGGTATTTACACGAAAATTATAAGTGGGATACGCCCAAGCCCAATCGCCCAAAACTGTTCTTTTTAAGGATGGATTTGGATTTTCTTTCTCGAAACTCATCATTCGTAACGGGATATAAAACTGCTCTTTTGAACCGTCGGCATATTCAATTAATAAATCTATTGGCATTGGCATTCTACCGATTCTTTCCAAGGTAATTGTCATATTTTTTTCTGTATCATTGATGTCAATTTTCACCTCCTTAATCCCATAGTCAATCGTGTTGGTGGTCTGTGTCCAGTCTGTCAAATACCAATCCAGATTGGCGCCGGAAACTCGTTCTGCAGTTCTTTTGATGTCGTTGGGTGTTGGATGCTTGAATTTGAATTCTTGAAAATATCGTTTCAGGGTTTTCTTTAAATTCTCATTTCCAATAACATATCCTAATTGCGACAAGAAAATTTCTCATTTGTAGTAAGAAGAAACGCTGTAAGGTTTGTTCTCGTCATACCGGTCGCCATGTGTGGTTTGTGGCTGTTCTTTGCCAGATTCCACTAATTTGTAATACGCTTTATAAGCCGATTCGAAAGGATTTTCCATTTTTTTCTCGTGGAGTTCATTCAATGCCAAGTCTTCCAAATAGGAAGTAAAACCTTCGTCCATCCATGGATGTTTGCTTTCGTTCGATGCTAAAACGTGCTGAAACCAAGAATGTGCCAACTCATGTGCCGCTGTTCCTAAAAGGGATTCAAATTTACTGTTTCCCAACATCAAGGTACACATGGCATATTCCATTCCGCCATCGCCACCTTGGATAAAAGAATATTGTTTGTAGGGATATGCCCCGACAGTCTTGTTGTACAAATCCATAACAGCAACCATTTTGGGTTGCAATGATTTCCAATTATCAATGATTTTTGGATTGTTTTTATACAGGAAATGCAAATCAACATTATTGGGGCCTTTGACCACATCGTGAAGATAATTTTTATCGGCTGCCCAAGCAAAGTCATGCACCATTGGAGCATAAAAATGCCAAGTCAGGGTTTTGGTTGTATTCGGATATTTAACGGTAATTCCGCTATCTTGATAACCGTGACCAATTTCATTTGGATTTTGCAAATAACCCGTGCCACCCAAAACATATTCTTTGTCAATAGTGATTTTTACGTCAAAATCACCCCAAACACCTTGAAATTCCCTAGCGATGTAGGGATCGGCGTGCCAACCTTCAAAATCAAATTCGGCTATTTTTGGATACCATTGTGCCATAGACAATGCTACTCCTTCTCTATTATTCCTGCCGGAACGACGAATTTGCACTGGAACTTGACCTTCAAAATCAAGTGTGAAGGTGGTTTTCGAATGGGGCAAAATTGGCTTAGCCAAAGTCACTTCAAGAATGGTTCCCACTGTTTTTGTAGTGGCAATTATTCCCTCCTGTTTGAAATTTGAAATATTTAAATAACCTATTTCATTAGTTTTCAAGTATTTGATTCGGCTTTGAATTGTGGATTTTCCGCCAACTTTAATGGTATCGACCATTCTTTTATCAGGGTCATTGATGCTTTGAATTCTAGCGTCCATCTCGCTATCCGGTTGGAAAGCATTGTTGAACAAATGGTAATACACTCGTTTTAAAGTATCGGGAGAATTATTGGCGTAAACCAATTCCTGCTTGCCTTTGTACTGGTAATTTTTCACGTTCATGACAACGTCCATTTTGTAATTTGAATGTTGTTGCCAATAAGGAACATTTTGTGCCAAAAGATTTCCAAAACTCAAAGAAAGTAAGGAAAATAAAAAGATTTTTTTCATGTAAATTTTGTTTCTTAGGTAATTACTTTTGCGAATAGTCGCAACTATAAAATCTTGGTAACATCTATTCCGCATCCATCTGGAATAAACTGCACGAATGGAACTATTTCCACAATATTCATTTTAGAAATACTAATTTACGAATACTCGCTGTGTTACTAAAAACCCATTGGAGCTTGTGTAAAAAGGGTTATAAATCCCCCAAAACCAACTTTTAATCTATTTTTTTCAGGAATTTGTTGCCTTTCAACAAATCTTTACCTGATTAAAAGCCTTAAAACCAAAACCCAATGCTGAACCAAGTGAATCCCTTTGTGGTTTCTGGCGACCATGAATATTTTACTTCTAAAGGCCCAATTATGCTTTCCAAACCATACCCTATGGCGTATCCTGAATATTTCGGCAAGGAAATCCAGTCCAGAGAATTAAAGTAATTGTCTTCTATGTTAGCATAATTAGCCGAGAAATTCAAATGGTTTTTCTTGAAAATCTCATAGTCAATCGTTGCAGAAGACTTTAGATAACTATTGCCTGCAATACTCAAAAAATCATAGCCATAAAAAGGTTTGAAATTATTCAATGGAATAAAACCATAGCCTCCCAAAACAAAATTAAAAAAAGGAATACTGTCGTCGCCAATGGAGAAACCCGCCTCTGCCTGAACTTTGAGGGTGGTATTTTTTAAAATTTTTAAAGCGAATCCGGCATCTGCTTTGGCTATTGAAAAAGGGTTGAAATTTCCAGTATAATTTGAAGAAAACAAATAATTATGCAAGTCACTGGAAAAATACCATCCCTTTTTAGGAAAGTATTGATTGTCAAAAGAATCGTATTTCAGGTAGGCAAAAACACTGGTATAATCACTCCTGTCGAGCACGGGATTAGTGGCAGCAAGCGTTTCTGATTCTATGTTTACGTATTTATGTTCTAAACCTATACCCACGAGAAATTTTTGTGCAAATATCGACTGAAAATAAAGTTGGTTTGTAAGGTCTAAAAAATCTATGTTTATGGCATTTGCATTAGTCAATGGATTAACAGATAGGCTACTGATGTCTTTGGTCACATTTTTATTAAATTGATTCAGCTGTGATTTAAAACCAACACTCAAATTATAACCATTATCAATATAATAATCCAAATTATAACGGACATTATCGCCAATAATTAAATCGAACGAAGCGATGTCGTTTTTAAAAAGGGTCTTTTTGTTCGTGATATTGGCTAAAACCCCACTTTTGTAAAAACCATCAAAATGCAATCCAAATTTTAAATACGTTTTTACAGGATTTTCAGCGAGGTTAAGGATCAAATCGTCTCCCAATCCATTAGGCTCCAATGAATAAATTACAGCCCCAAAATTATGGGTGGCATCAATATTGTTAATTCCCATTTCTAAATCTTTGTACCTTATTTTCGCCCCAGATTTGAATTTTAGTTTTCCTTCGATATAAGCTTTCGAGTAATCCTTCAAATTATTACAATCAATGTTTACAATTTTCAAACTGTCCGATTCTATTTTTAGTTGGGGTTTGTAATATGGATTTGACTTAACAGCCAATTGATCTATTTTTTCATAGACAGAAAACGCGGCTTCTTCTCCCCTTAAAATAATTTCTTTCGCTTTTTCAAACGATACTGCCCCATATTCCTTGATGTCGGGTTTGATGTAAATATCGGTGTTTTTAGCATTTAATTTCATTTTCTCAATCATCTGCAGATTCGTGATTTGAAATAAAATCTTGGTGGCATCTTGAAGTTGGTTTCTGTCCCTTAACCCGCTTTGAACATCTACACCAATGATGATATCGGCACCCAGCTTCCTGATTTCTTCAATGGGATAATTATTGGTAACACCGCCATCAATTAAAAACTTCCCGTCAAGTATTACGGGCGAAAACACTGAGGGCAATGCGGAACTGGCAAAAAAAGCCTGTGCCAAAACCCCTTTGTCTAGAATGACTTGTTGCCCAAATTCAATGTCTGTGGCCATACATAAAAAAGGAATTGGCAACTGGTTAAAATCCCTTACGTGGCGCACGTGTAAAGTGAGTTTGTTGAATAAATTGTAGTTAAACATCCCTTTCGAAAGAGACTGTGGAGCTCCAATTTTAAAATTGTTAAAGGGAAGGATTAAGGCATACAACTCATCATTTCTTTTTTCATAAAAACTTTTTGAAGACCGAGGGATATAATCAATCAATAAGTTGTCAAAATTGGTCACCTTGATAATGGAATCTATTTGGTTAGCAGCGTATCCCGAAGCATACAGTCCGCCCACAACCGCTCCCATACTGGTGCCGCCAATGTAATCTATTTTTATTCCTGCCGCTTCCAATACCTTCAAAACCCCAACGTGAGCAAATCCTTTGGCACCCCCACCACTCAGAACCAATCCTATTTTGGGCCTCTTGATGGTGTCTTGGCCAATAGACACTTGGAAAGTGAAAACCAGAAAAAAGAATACTATTAGGCTTTTCATTTTGATTCGCTATTGGTTTTGTAAAAGTCGGTAATTTTTTTGGCTTTTGAAACACCTACAATATCCGAAATTTCTTTTTCAGTGGCCAATTTCAATCTTTTGACACTTTTGAAATGTTGAATCAATGTCAACATGGTTTTTTCGCCAATTCCAGGAATGCCTTCTATCGAAGAATTCAGTGCCGCTTTACTCCTTTTGTCCCGATGATGGGTAATCCCAAAACGGTGCGCTTCGTTACGCAATTGCTGGATAACCTTCAAGGTTTCCGATTTTTTGTCCAAATACAACGGAATGGAATCGCCGGGATAAAAGAGTTCTTCCAGTCGTTTGGCAATGCCAATAATCGTGATTTTGCCCCGCAATCCCAATTCATCAATGCTTTTCAAGGCTGACGACAATTGTCCTTTTCCGCCATCAATGATGATGAGTTGGGGCAAAGGTTCGTTTTCTTCCAATAATCGTTTGTATCTTCGGTACACCACTTCGGTCATCGAGGCAAAATCATCAGGCCCTTCTACAGTTTTTATATTAAAATGACGGTAGTCTTTTTTGCTGGGTTTTCCATCCTTGAAAACCACGCAAGCCGCTACGGGATTTGTCCCTTGAATATTCGAATTGTCAAAACATTCAATGTGTCGGGGTTCCACCGGCAATCGCAAATCCTTTTGCATTTGCGCCATAATTCTATTGGCGTGACGATCGGGATCGACGATTTGTAGTTGTTTCAATTGTTCGATTCGATAAAACTTGGCGTTGCGAATGGACAAATCCAAAATGTGTTTTTTATCGCCCAATTGCGGAACCGTAACTTTGATGTTTTCACCCACTTCCACTTCAAACGGGACAATAATTTCTTTGGACAATAATTGAAAACGTTCCCGGAGTTCGATAATCGCCAATTCTAACAATTCTTCGTCGGATTCGTCCAATTTCTTTTTGATTTCCATAGTGTGGGAACGAATAATCGACCCGTGGGAAATTTGCAAAAAGTTCACGAAAGCGGCACTTTCGTCCGAAACGATTGAAAATACGTCAACATTCGTAATTTTTGGATTTATTATGGTCGAACGCGATTGGTAATTTTGGAGGATTTCTATTTTTTCTTTTATTTTTTGGGCTTCCTCAAAGCGCATGTCTTTTGCCAAATCTGTCATCACTTTTTTGAAATCCTTCATGGATTCCTTGAAGTTTCCTTTTAAGATTTCCCGGATGGCATCGACTTGTTTTTGGTAATTTTCCAAGGTTTCAAATCCCTCGCAAGGGCCCTTGCAATTGCCAATATGATATTCCAGACACACCTTGAACTTCCCGCTTTCGATATTGGATTGGGACAAATCATAATTACAGGTTCGAAGCGGATATAGTTCTTTTATCAATTCCAGAATAGTGCTCACGGTCTTGAAACTGGTGTAAGGACCAAAATATTCCGAACCGTCCTTAATCAATCTTCGGGTGGAGAATATTCTCGAGAAAGGTTCTTTTTTGATGCAAATCCAAGGATAACTTTTGTCGTCACGCAACAAGACATTATAGCGTGGCTGCAGGGTTTTTATGAGGTTATTTTCCAATAAAAGCGCATCGGTTTCAGTGGGAACGACGATGTGTTTGATGGTGACGATCTTCTTGACCAGCACATTAGTTTTGGCCGTGTCGTGAATTTTGTTAAAATAAGAAGCAACTCTCTTTTTAAGATTTTTGGCTTTGCCCACATACAAAATCTTACCTTCCTTGTCATAATATTGATAAACTCCTGGATTGTTAGGCAAGGTTTGAATTTGAAGTTCTAGAGTTGGGTTGTTCATACAACAAAGTTAATAAATTCGATGCCAAAATAAAGCAGTTACCAAAAAGAGATTCGGAAATTAACTACTTTTATCTTTTAAAATTTGTTATGAATAAAAAAGAACTACGAATCAAATACAAAACCTTGCGCAGCCAACTTTCTGAAAATGATCTTGAGGAAATGAGTTTGGCTATTGCCAATGGAGTGTTGACGCTTCCTATTTGGGAGAAAACCTATTTTCATATTTTCCTTCCCATTACCGAGCATAAAGAGGTAAACACCGAGTTTATCTTGCATTTACTTTCCGGAAAAGACAAGGAAATTGTTGTCTCAAAAAGTAATTTCGAAACCCGAAATATGACGCATTTTCTTTTGACGGACAATACCAAAATCAAGAAAAACCAGTACAATATCCCCGAACCTGTTGATGGGCTGGAAGTTCCAACCAGCAAAATCAACGTGGTTTTTGTACCGCTTTTGGCTTTTGACAAAACGGGACACCGCGCTGGTTATGGCAAAGGATTTTACGACAAATTCTTGACAGAATGCAAGCCTGAAACCTTAAAAATTGGACTTTCCTTCTTTGAACCCGAAGAAATTATTGAAGATGTTTTTGAAAACGACGTGAAGCTGGATTATTGTGTGACTCCGAGTGGGGTTTATCGATTTTAATGATGATGAAACGCTTTCTTATTGAAGAAAATCAAAATCCCAACGCCTGTTGAAATCGCCATATCGGCAATATTGAAAATCGCATTGAAGAATTTAAAGTGATTTCCGCCCCAAATTGGGAACCATTCTGGCCAGTTTCCTTCGAATAATGGGAAATATAACATATCGACCACTTTTCCGTGAAACCAAGTTCCATAAGGTTTGTCTGTAAATAAAGTAGCCAAATGACCGTAGCTGTCATCGAAAATCACGCCATAAAAAACAGAGTCAATTATATTACCAAAAGCGCCTGCAAGAATCAAGGAAATTGCTACAATAAGGTAGTTGGAACTGTGCTTTCTTTCGACAGAATCCCAAAGCCAATAGCCAATTCCCGTAACGGCAACGAGTCTAAAAACGGTAAGAAACAATTTTCCGTAAATGCCGGGAATCTCTGTTCCCCATGCCATTCCTTCGTTTTCTATCAATAGAATTTTGAACCAACGGGTCACGTCTATTTGTCCGCTTTCGCCGTAAATGAAATTAGTCTTTATATATATTTTTGAGAGTTGGTCAACCAATAAGATGATAAAAACTATCAGATAGGCTTTTCGTAATGTCATTTTGTAAATTTTAATGCCGCAAAAGTAGATAAATTCTAAAAAGTAAAATCCAAATTCCAATAATTTAATATATCATTATTGGAATTTGGAATTTTTCAATTGAAATTTTCAATTGATTATCGTTGCAAATTTTTGGCTTCGATACTCATCGTGGCGTGAGGAACAATCATTAATCTTTCTTTGCTGATCAATTTTCCCGTTACCTTGCACGTTCCATACGTTTTGTTTTCCACACGGAAAAGTGCGTTTTTCAAGTCCCGAATGAACTTCTCCTGACGGATTGCCAACTGTGAATTAGCTTCCTTTGACATGGTTTCGCTTCCTTCTTCAAAGGCTTTGAAGGTAGGCGAAGTGTCGTCGGTTCCATTATTTAAATCGTTCATATAAGCACTTTTTATTAGATCTAAATCCGCTTGTGCTTTGGCAATTTTTTTAAGTATTAATTCCTTGAACTCGGCTAAGTCAGCGTCTGAGTATCTTGCAACTTCATCTGTCATTTTCTCGTTATTTTGTGATTGCTATTTTTGTTTTTATCTCGTCAAATTCTATTTCAATTCCTTCAATCATTACATCTTCAAAAAGTAATGTTTCCGTTAATGTTTCTGATTTAATGTATGCTTCATTTGCCTTTACGGCTTTTTCCAATTGCTTCGCCTGTTCGCTTTGGCTCGGATCGGAATTTTTTTGCAAATGTACTTTAATTTTGTCAGTAACCTCAAAACCAGAATCTTTTCTTATGTTTTGAATTCTATTTACCAATTCTCTTGCAATCCCTTCTTGTTTTAATTCCTCTGAAATCGTAATATCCAGCGCAACCGTAATTCCGTTTGAGTTGGCAACTAGCCAGCCCTCGATATCTTGGGAGGAAATCTCCACCTCTTCTAATGATAAAGTTATACTATTTCCTGCAATTACAATAGTAATACTTCCCTCCTTGTCTAATTGATTGATTTGAGCGGGCGAAAAACTTTGTATCTCTTTGGCAATCAATCCCATATCCTTACCAAAACGTGGTCCAAGAGCCTTGAAATTGGGTTTAATTTGCTTCACCAAAATTCCGGAAGCATCGTCCAAAAGCACGATTTCTTTCACGTTAACTTCCGCTTTTATCAGGTCAGAAACCGCTTCAATTTCAGCTCTAAAACCTTCGTCAAGTACTGGAATCATTATCTTTTGCAAAGGCTGACGCACCTTTATCATTTCCTTTTTTCGAAGGGATAAAACGAGTGACGAAATGGTCTGTGCTTTCTGCATTTTGCTCTCCAACAATTTATCAACAAAGTTTCCAACATATTTTGGAAATTCGGCCAAATGTACAGAGTCAAATTTTTCTGATTGTGTTGCCAAAGTTAAATCTCTGTAAAGCTTGTCCATAAAGAACGGAGCGATTGGGGCACCCAACTTACTAATTGTTAACAAACAAGTATATAAAGTTTGGTAAGCCGCGATTTTATCTGGTGCATATTCGCCTTTCCAAAAACGACGACGACACAAACGAACGTACCAGTTACTCAAGTTTTCCCCCACAAATTCTGAAATCGCACGAGCTGCTTTCGTCGGTTCGTAATCTGCATACGCTTCATCCACTACTTTTATCAACGTGTTCAATTCTGAAATAATCCACTGGTCGATTTCCGGTCTTTCGTTTAACGGAATTTCCGCTTCAGCATACGTGAATTTATCGATGTTCGCATACAACGCAAAGAATGAATAGGTGTTGTATAAGGTTCCAAAAAATTTGCGTCGAACCTCAGCAATTCCCTCCAAATCAAATTTCAAGTTGTCCCAAGGATTTGCATTCGAAATCATATACCAACGTGTGGCATCAGGACCATATTCATTTAATGTTTCGAAAGGATCGGCGGCATTTCCTAGACGCTTGGACATTTTTTGTCCGTTTTTGTCCAACACCAAACCATTTGAAACTACATTTTTATAGGCTACTTTATCAAAAACCAAGGTGGAAATGGCGTGCAATGTATAAAACCAACCGCGAGTTTGATCTACGCCTTCTGCAATGAAATCAGCGGGAAAATCTTTGTTTTCGTCAATTTTGTCTTTGTTTTCAAAAGGATAATGCCATTGTGCATAAGGCATTGAACCCGAATCAAACCAAACGTCAATCAAATCAGCTTCGCGTTTCATTGGTTTTCCGGAAGCAGAAACCAAAGTGATTTCATCGACTACATTTTTATGCAAGTCAACCAAATCATAGTTTGCTTCGTCCATATTTCCAATTTCGAAACCTTTGAAAGGATTTTCTTTTTGGAAACCTGCAGCAATTGATTTTTCTATTTCGCTGTATAATTCTTCCACAGAACCAACTAAAATTTCCTCTGTTCCTTCCTCGTTTCTCCAAATTGGCAATGGTATTCCCCAAAAACGAGAGCGTGATAAATTCCAATCGTTAGCGTTTTTCAACCAATTTCCGAAACGTCCTTCTCCGGTTGATTTTGGTTTCCAGTTGATGGTTTCGTTCAATTCGAACATTCGATCCCGAACTTTTGTAATTTCTATAAACCAGGAATCTAACGGATAATATAAAATTGGTGTATCGGTTCTCCAGCAATGTGGATAACTGTGCACATATTTCTCTACTTTGAAGGCTTTATTTTCTTCTTTTAATTGAATGGCGATATCGACATCAATCGAGCGTTCTGGCGCTTCACCTTCAGTATAATATTCGTTTTTAACGTATTTCCCGGAATAACTTCCTAAACCATCTATGAATTTTCCTTGCAAATTTACCAATGGAACCGGGTTTCCATTTTCGTCCAAAACCAACATTGGCGGCACTTCTGGAACAGCTTCTTTGGCTACTTTGGCATCATCGGCACCAAATGTTGGCGCGGTGTGTACAATTCCTGTTCCGTCTTCGGTAGTCACAAAATCGCCTGAAATTACTCGGAAAGCATTTTCTGGGTTTTGGTACGGCAAAGTGAATTTCATTAATTGTTCGTAGCGAATTCCAACCAAATCAGCACCTTTACATTCGGCTATAATTTGATAAGGGATTTTCTTGTCCTGTTCTTTAAAATTTTCAAAATCAGAAGCCTCGGTACTTGCAAAAAATCCTTTTGAAAATTGTTTTGCAACCAAATTTTTGGCCAAAATCACATTCGAAGGTTGAAAAGTATATTGATTGAACGTTTTAACCAACACATAATCGATTTTTGGTCCAACAGTCAAAGCTGTATTTGAAGGCAAAGTCCAAGGTGTTGTCGTCCAAGCCAAGAACGCCCCCTCCGACTCCCCCAAAGGGGGAGAGATACGAAACGCTTTTGAAACTGTATTTTCTTCTATTCCTCCTTTGGGGGCTAGGGAGCGGAATTGTGCTACAACAGTTGTATCCGTAACGTCTCTATAACTTCCTGGTTGGTTTACTTCGTGAGAAGATAATCCTGTCCCCGCTTTTGGCGAATAGGGTTGAATGGTATAGCCTTTGTAGATCAAATCCTTGTTGTAGATTTGTTTCAAAATCCACCAAACGGTTTCCATATACTTGGATTTGTAGGTGATGTATGGATCTTCCATATCTACCCAATAGCCCATTTTTTCTGTCAAATCGTTCCACACATCGGTGTAACGCATAACTGTTTTTTTACAGGCTTCGTTGTATTCTGCTACGGAAATTGTTTTTCCAATGTCTTCTTTAGTAATTCCTAATGCTGCTTCGGTTCCTAATTCTACCGGTAAACCGTGCGTATCCCAGCCTGCTTTACGCTTTACTTGGAATCCTTTTTGGGTTTTATAACGGCAAAAAATATCTTTAATCGCGCGTGCCATCACGTGATGAATTCCCGGCAATCCGTTTGCCGAAGGCGGTCCTTCAAAAAACACGAATGGCGGGTTGCCTTCACGAGTGGTGACACTCTTCTCGAATATGTTTTCTTTTTTCCAAAAATCAAGCACTTCCGACGCAACAGTTGGCAGGTTAAGTCCTTTGTATTCAGTAAATTTTATGCTCATTGTATCCTTTTCTTAAATCGTGGTGCGAAAGTAGTAAATAGTTTTCAGTTTTCAGTTTTCAGTTTTCAGTTTTTATGGTTGTGGAAATAGAAGCTGCTAATAAAAACACTTGTTAACTATTTTTCATCATCATCTAATTTGAAAAAATCATTAACTGATTTTCCAAACAACCTTGATAATTTTAGGGCCAATACTGTTGACGGCACAAAGCGATTGGTTTCTATTGAATTTATGGTTTGCCGAGAAACGCCTATTTTCTCCGCTAATTCTTCTTGGGTCAAATTTAAAATAGCACGTTCTATTTTTAGTCTATTTTTCATTGTAAGCTCTTTTTAACTTATGGAAAGTAAAAATTTGCGTGAACAATAAAACACCAAATATTGGAATATCCTTGATAGCTTCCATTTTTGGGCCATTAG
>Ga0214162_1000170_pt1 | contig 16248 bp, 9 predicted proteins | sample LakMenepilimnion_3_FD_153000 | JGI IMG/M metagenome (GOLD analysis project Ga0214162, IMG submission 153000) | Freshwater microbial communities from Lake Mendota, WI - Practice 20APR2010 epilimnion v5 | ecosystem: Environmental > Aquatic > Freshwater > Lake > Epilimnion/Euphotic zone | place...
GAATCCCATATTTCAGAAAACTAAATTGGCGCGAAAATATTGGTTTTAAATCAGTTTACGGAACGGTTTCGGATGAAAACAGAACCATAAATGCCTCGGGATTGGTGTACAACGCCCCCGAAAAAGTGTATTGGGAATATAGCGCAGGAATTGGAAATATCTTCAAATTTTTCCGTATCGATTTTTCGTGGAGAGGCAATTATCTCGAAATGCCGGAAGCCAATAAATTTGCGGTAAAAGTCTCCTTAGGATTTTATTTTTAGAAGCTAATCCTGCTGTACATTTCAAGCTTTCTCAAAAACAGCTATTTTTGTAAGAGCCATAAAGAGCTTCCTTTGGTCGCTTTTATGGCTCAACAAAAATTAGCGTTTTCTTCAAAAGGCTTTCCATTTCCATCAGGGCTAAAAAACGAAATTATGCAACAAGAGATTCAATATCTCTCTCAAGTAGACGCTGTTTTCAAACACATTGTCGAAAAATATGGAACGCCAATATTTCCAAAACGTCCTCAAGGTTTCGAAACTTTGGTGCTCTTGATTCTCGAACAACAAGTTTCCATTGATTCGGCCAAAGCCACTTTTCTCAAACTCAAAGCCAAAGCACTCCATTTTCAACCGAAATTTCTTCTTGACATTTCGGATGAAGAGTTTAGAAACATTGGCGTAAGCCGCCAAAAGGCTTCCTACATCAAGGCCTTGTCCCATTCGATAATCCACAGAGAAATTGACCTAGAAAGTCTGGCAACTAAATCTGCCCAACAAGTTCGAGAGGAATTAATCAAAATCAGGGGAATTGGCAATTGGACCATCGATGTGTATTTGATGTTTTCGCTCCAAGCACCAGACATCATTCCGCTGGGCGATATTGCCGTAGTAAACACCATCAAAGAGTTGCTTCACATTCACGACAAGCAAGAAATGGAAAATTATGTCGTAAAATGGAGTCCTTATAGGTCTGCCGCCACTTTTTTATTATGGCATTATTATCTGAAAAAACGAAACAGGACGGTAGTTTATTGAATCTCCTAAACGAAAACGTAATAGTCGATATAACCAGTTTTTTATTGTAAAAAGCCAAAGTTTATTTAAGTTTGCAAACCTATATAGAAAAAAATCAAGATGGCAGCAGATAAAATAAAAACTTTCGATGTGTTAATAGAAATCCCAAGAGGAAGCAGAAACAAATACGAATATGATTTTGAAATAAAAAGAATGCGTTTTGACAGAATGTTGTTCTCGTCGATGATGTATCCGGCAGATTACGGATTTATTCCAGAAACATTGGCATTGGACGGAGATCCACTAGATGTTTTGGTTTTAATAAACGAACCAACATTTCCGGGATGTGTCATGCAGGTAAAACCTATAGGAGTATTCCACATGGCTGACGATAAAGGGCCTGATGAAAAAATAATATGTGTGCCTGTTTCAGATCCTATCTGGAATTCATTGAATAATTTATCCGATATTAACCTGCATTTACTGAAAGAGATTGAACATTTCTTTCAGGTTTACAAAGACCTAGAGAACAAAATTGTCGATGTGGAAGGTTGGGGAGACTTGGGTGAAGCCTTGGCTATCATTCAAGAATGCACGGAGCGCTTTAATCAAATTCCAAATAAACCGGAAGGATTATTTAGCATTAAATAATTTTTTTACATTATATTTTCATTAAAAGCAATATTCTTAGATTAGAATATTGCTTTTTTAATTTCATTATAGTACGTTTGCACCCTAACTTTAGTACTTTAGTACCCTAAAAATTGATATAAAAATTAAATTTATGAATACAATAATGATTTATGTGCCAATAGTTATGGCATTGATTGGATTAGCTTTTATGATTTATAAAAGAGCCTGGGTTTTGAAACAAGATGCCGGAGATGGTAAGATGAAAGAAATTTCAGAGCACATTTATGAAGGCGCATTGGCTTTCCTGAAAGCTGAATATAGATTATTGGCAATATTTGTGGTTCTCGCAAGTGTTGTTTTGGCCGGAATAACTTTTTTACCAGGAACTTCAACTCATTTATTAATAGTAATTGCTTTTATTTTTGGCGCATTTTTCTCGGCTTTGGCTGGAAATATGGGTATGAAAATAGCAACAAAAACAAATGTTAGAACAACACAAGCCGCACGTACCAGTTTGCCACAAGCACTAAAAGTGTCTTTTGGTGGTGGAACGGTAATGGGATTGGGTGTTGCAGGTTTAGCCGTATTGGGTTTGACTTCTTTCTTCCTTATCTTTTTCCATTTCTTTATGAATGGTGTTTGGACTTCTACGGAAGATATGACAGTTGTTTTGGAAACATTGGCTGGATTCTCTCTTGGAGCCGAATCAATAGCTTTGTTTGCACGTGTTGGAGGAGGGATTTATACAAAAGCTGCCGATGTTGGAGCTGATTTAGTAGGTAAAGTGGAAGCTGGAATTCCAGAAGATGATCCAAGAAATCCTGCCACGATTGCAGATAACGTTGGAGATAACGTAGGTGACGTTGCTGGAATGGGCGCCGATTTGTTTGGTTCTTATGTAGCAACAGTTCTTGCCGCGATGGTTCTTGGAAACTACGTGATTAAAGATATGGGCGGAAACATTCAAGATGCTTTCGGTGGAATAGGACCAATTTTATTGCCAATGGCAATCGCCGGTTTTGGAATATTATTTTCTATCATTGGAACAATGTTGGTAAAAATTACTGATAACGATGCAAAAGAAAAACAAGTACAAGGAGCGTTGAATGTGGGGAACTGGGTTTCAATCGGTTTGACTGCCGTTGCTTGTTTATTCTTGGTTCAATACATGTTGCCTGAAACCATGAAAATGAATTTCTTTGGCGAAGGATTACAAGAAATTTCTTCGATGAGAGTTTTCTATGCAACCATCGTTGGATTAGTTGTTGGTGCAGTTATCTCATCAGTTACTGAATATTACACGGGATTGGGTACAAAACCAGTTCTGGCAATTGTACAAAAATCTTCAACAGGAGCTGGAACAAACGTAATTGCCGGTTTGGCAACGGGAATGATATCTACGTTTCCAACCGTTTTATTATTTGCTGCCGCCATTTGGACTTCTTATGCTTTTGCAGGTTTCTACGGAGTGGCACTTGCTGCTTCTGCCATGATGGCCACAACTGCCATGCAATTGGCCATCGATGCTTTTGGACCAATATCTGACAACGCTGGTGGAATTGCAGAAATGAGCGAATTGCCAAAAGAAGTTCGTACTCGTACCGATATTTTGGATTCTGTTGGAAATACAACTGCTGCAACCGGAAAAGGTTTTGCAATCGCCTCGGCTGCGTTAACCTCTTTGGCTTTGTTTGCTGCTTATGTGACTTTCACGGGAATCGACGGAATCAATATTTTCAAAGCGCCAGTTTTGGCCATGCTATTCGTAGGTGGAATGATACCGGTAGTTTTCTCCGCCTTGGCGATGAATTCTGTTGGAAAAGCCGCCATGGATATGGTGTATGAAGTGCGTCGTCAGTTCAAGGAGATCCCGGGAATCATGGAAGGAACTGGAAAACCGGAATATGCAAAATGTGTTGATATTTCTACAAAAGCTGCTTTGCGCGAAATGATGTTACCGGGAGTTTTGACTATTGGTTTTCCAATCGCAATTGTACTTTTAGGAAAATTAGTTTATAGCGACAACAACCAATTAATTGCCGAAATGTTGGGCGGATATATGGCTGGAGTTACCGTTTCTGGTGTACTTTGGGCAATCTTTCAAAACAATGCGGGTGGCGCATGGGACAATGCCAAAAAATCTTTCGAAGCTGGAGTTTTGATTAACGGAGAGATGACATACAAAGGTTCTGATGCACACAAGGCAGCCGTAACCGGCGACACTGTTGGAGATCCATTCAAAGACACTTCTGGACCATCAATGAACATCTTGATCAAATTGACTTGTTTGATTGGATTGGTAATTGCGCCCATTTTAGGCAACGGAAGCGCCTCTGAAAGCAAGATGATGAACTGCAAAATGGAAATGAAATCAGGAGCAATGATGGGCAACTGCGACATGTCAAAATGTGCCACGATGACCAAAGAAGAATGTGCTAAAATGTGTGACGAAAAAGGGTGTACACCTGAGCAAAAAGAAATGTGTATGTCACATTATGATGCAAATGGAAAATTTGTTGCACCGACAGCTGAAAAAGCGTGTTGTACCAAAAAAGGAATGGTTGAAAAAAACGTTAAAGTTGAAATTATCAAAACTGAAGATGGAAAAGCAAAAGCAACGGTAACCACCTCCGAAAACGGAAAAGAGAATACTGAAGTTTTTGAAGGTTCACTAGAAGAAGTTAAAGCACAAGTGGAAGCTTTGAAATAGTCTTTTTATATAGCCTTTGTCAAAGTTTTAGACAATGACAAAGGTATGTAAAACATAAAAATGCCTCGCAATTGCGAGGCATTTTATATAATATCATTTTTAAATCTAGTTTTACCCTCTCCTCTAGAGAAGGTCGGGGTGAGGACTAAAATAAGCCGTTCAATTCTGCATCAATTTTATTGATAATCATTCCCAAATCTTCGGGATTGTCCACAAAATTGATATTGTCCACATCGATAATCAATAATTTCCCTTTGGTATAGGTTTGAATCCAAGCCTCGTAACGCTCGTTCAAGCGATTGAGGTAATCAATAGAAATCGTGTTTTCATATTCACGACCACGTTTGTGAATTTGCCCCACCAAATTAGGAATCGAACTTCTTAAATAGATGAGCATGTCCGGTGGCTTCACGGTGGATTCCATTAATTCAAACAGCGAAGAATAGTTCTGGAAATCACGGTTGGTCATCAAGCCCATAGCGTGAAGGTTGGGAGCAAAAATATGCGCATCTTCATATATGGTTCGGTCTTGTATGATTTTTTTGCCGCTTTCGCGAATTTGCATGACTTGACGAAAACGACTGTTCAGGAAATAAATCTGCAAATTAAAAGACCAACGCTCCATTTGGTGATAAAAATCATCCAAGTAAGGATTGTCGACCACGTCTTCAAAATGAGGTTCCCATTTGAAATGTTTGGCCAATAAACGTGTTAATGTTGTTTTTCCTGCTCCTATATTTCCTGCTATTGCTACGTGCATTATGGTATCGAGATTTTATAATTTGTAATTCCGTGGTTGGTAAAAGTAGCTAAAATTTGGTCTTTGTAGTAAAATTTTTTAAATGATTTTTCCACATTTTGAATTGTGTAAATAGTATTATTTTTGATATCTTGAAGTTGTAGCTTTCCCTCTTTCAAAAAAAGTATAATGTGATCATTAATAACTTGCATCTGATCAAAATCAGTGACTTTTCCCAAAGTTGTGATTTTTCCAAATATATCGCAGGAATACCAATTTAAGTTGTTGTCAATCCATTGGAAAGTGTTAAAATCAGATTCATAATATTTTAAATTCCCTTGAAGAGAGGGAGTTATTGATAGAAACGTGTTTTTCAAATAGTCAAATAATCCAATTTGTTGCGTCAAACTATTGTAAATCCAAAGTCTATTTTGGGAAACAATTCCTGTGGCTGTGGCCAGTATTGGAACATCATTTTCGGAAAGATTTATTTTTTGTGTTTCATTCAATTGATTGTCTAAAAGTATAATTGTGTTGAAATTTTCGTAAAACAACATGATTTTCAAGGGGTTATGGATATCTACTTTTGTTGGTTTTCCAAGAGAAATATTTTTATATTCAAAAAATTCATCTTTTTTGGTCTTGGATAAAACATTGTTTTTTATCGAAAAATAAAAACCAAATTGATCGTATCCCAGAAATTGATCTGCGGAAAGTGATGTTGAATCCTGTTTTATGGCAACGTAAATTTTATCCTGCCCAAAAGAAACAGTAAAAAAGAAAATGAAGAATAATAGAAGCGACTTTTTCATAAGTGTGGCAAATTACAAAAAAATAGGTTTGAAATTGTTAGATATTTTAATTTCAAATCATTCTTATTAATTCATCTGAATAAGACTATTAAGGGTTTTTCGGAACTATATATTTTATTTTGGTTGATAAAATAGTACTTTTGATGCGAAGCAAACATTTTAGCAGAGATGGTCGTCTTGCGATTAAACCATTTGAAATAATAAATGTCCTGCTTTTTAATATATAAATTGTAACGAAAACACTTTTTAGCAGTCTCATTGGTTCTATTAAAAAAACAAAAATTATGTCTAAAATTCTTTTTACAGTAGTATTACTTTTTACAGTTAGTCTAGGACTTCAAGCTCAGGAATTTCAGGGTATGGCGGTCTATGAATCAAAAACAAGCACTTCCGATTTTAAATCCCGAATGGAGGGAAACAAGAATATGACTCCGGACATGCAAAAAAGGATTGAAGAAAGCATGAAGAAAATGTTCGAAAAAACATTTATCCTCAACTTCAATAAAACGGCCTCTGTTTATAAGGAAGAAGAAAAGTTAGAAGCCTCAACACAAGCAGGTGGAGGCTTTCGAATGATGTCAAGCTTTACGGGCGGTGGAGGTACCTATTATAAAAATATAAAAGACAAACAATATAGTAACGATAAAGAGTTTATGGGAAAAGAATTTCTGGTTAAAGATTCGCTTACGAGCCTAACCTGGAAAATGGAAACTGAAACAAGAATGATAGGGGGGTATACTTGCTACAAAGCCACGGCTATAAAAAAACCTAGCGCTACTGATTTTAGAAACATGAGACCACGAAAAGAGGATGCCGATAAAAAAGAGGGGTCAAAACCAGCAGATGATAAAAAAACAAATTTTTTAGACGCGGTTGAAGTGCCTAAAGAAATAGTAATTACTGCCTGGTATACGCCAGAAATACCAGTGAGTCAAGGTCCAGAAGGATATTGGGGTTTACCCGGATTAATTCTGGAAGTGAATGATGGTAGAACAACCATTTTATGCTCTAAGATTGTATTGAATCCAAAAGATAAAGTGGAAATTAAAGCCATTTCGAAAGGGAAAGTAGTTTCTCAAAAAGAATATGACGAAGCCGTAATGAAAAAAATGGAAGAATTCAGAGAAATGAATCAAGGACGTGGCGGCAGAGAAGGCGGCATGCAAATTCGTTTTGGAAATTAACACCTACTACCACCAAAGTTATACACCCAATTAAAATGAGAAAAATTCTAGTTCTGATCGCCCTTGTGGTGGTTTCTATTTCCTATGCCCAAAATATACGTGTGGAAGGAGTGGTTCAAGACAAAGCAAAACTACCTTTAGAAATGGCCAATGTCATGGCGGTTAATCAAACTACAAAAGCCATGGATGCCTATACTATAACGACTGATAAAGGGAAGTTTACCTTAAACCTGAAAGCCAATACTACGTATGTCATTAAGCTTAGTTATTTGGGGATGCAAAATAAAGAAGTTACCGTGACAACGCTAGCTGAAAATATGGAACAAAATATTACTATGGAATCCGGTGGTATCGAACTTGATGGCGTAGAAATTGTGCGCGAAATGCCAGTGTCTATTAAAGGAGATACTATTGTATACAATACGGATTCGTTTAAAACAGGCGAAGAGCGCAAGTTGGAAGATGTGTTTAAAAAACTGCCTGGGTTTGAGGTAATGGCTGACGGTCAGGTGCAAGTGGAGGGAAAGAAAGTATCAAAACTATTTGTAAATGGAAAGCCCTTTATGGAGGGAGATACCAAATTGGGCTCAAAAAACATTCCTTCAGATGCTGTTGATAAAGTGCAAGTGCTTCGAAATTTTAACGAAGTGTCGCAAATGAAAGGTCTTGAAAACAACAACGACGATATTGCGATTAACATCAAACTCAAAAAAGGAAAAGATAAATTTTGGTTTGGTGATGTAAGTGCTGGTTTAGCAAATGACAAAGGCTATATTTTTAATCCAAAAATATTTTATTACTCCCCAAAAACCAGTATCAACTCTATCGTTAATTTGAATAATATAGGTGAGGTATCTTTGACTTCTCAAGATTTTTTCAGAATAACAGGTGGAGCCCGAAATACTATTGGTCGTAATGGGACAACACTTACGCTTAATCGAAACTTTTTTGGTTTGTCTGGCGGCGATAATGTGGCCAAAGCAAGTGACAAATTTGGGGCACTCAATTTGAATCATTCGGTTTCAAAAAAATGGACACTATCTGGTTTTGCGGCTTATTCTTCTACCTTCAATCAGTCTATTACCAATTCAGAAAGAGGGATTTTTGAACCCAATACCACAAATATTGCGACCTTAGAAAACAGAAAAAACAAAACGGATTCTAAGAACAATGCTTTTATTGCAAAATTTGGTTCTAAGTACAAAGCCAATGATAATTTTCAATTGGATTATGATGCGTTCTTCAGAAAAAATGATCAACAAGACATAGACAATAGTCAGACTAATTTTAGCTCGATGAACAATGGTTCAATGCTGTCTAATTCTAATACGGTTATCGCGTTTCAAAAACAAGCACCAGCCTCATTCAACCAGAGTTTAAATTTGTTTTTTACACAAAATCCAAAGTCTACTTGGGTGCTCGAAATGCAACATCAATACGAAGACGAAGACCCATTTTACAATCCGCAACTTTCAGTCAATCCTTATCAAAATGCTACTTCGCAAAATCCAAATGATCCAAGTGCGGTTTTTATCAATGAAAAAACATTGAATATCGAACAATCTAGATTTGTAACAACAAATAAGTGGGATGCAAAAATCGATTACTTTTACCAAATTTCGAACAAAAGTATATTGAATGTGACTGCAGGAAATACAAATGCTTTTCAGTCGTATAATTCGAGTATTTTACAAATATTACAAGACCAAACGGTCAATCCGGTTGAACAAGCTGCATATAATAACGATGTGCGTTACCGTTTTAATGATGTGTTTTTGGGATTGCATTATAAATTTATTGCAGGCAAGTTTACATTTAATCCTGGTTTCTCTGTTCATCAATACAATACCACCAATGAGCAATTTGGCACTCCTTTTCGACTTAATTTTAACCGATTATTGCCAGATATGTTTGCGCGTTGGGATTTGAAAAAATCGGAAAATTTGACGTATAACTTCAACGTTAAAAATGGTTTTAATGATGTAAATGCGTTGGTCGAAGGGTATGTTTTTACGAATTTTAATAGTATTGCGCGTGGAAATTCACAATTGGAAAACTCACTCGTAACCAGTCACAGACTGAATTACTCAAAGTATAATTTGTATAATTTCACTACAATTTTTGGAGGTATAGGTTACACTACTACAAAAAATCCTGTGGTAAATGGAATTCTGTTCCAAAGTATTTACTCTACATCGGATCGTTTGAATTTAGATGCTGAAAACGAAAATCTAAATGGCAATGCGTTTTATTCGAAAAGCTTCCAGAAGTACTATAAATTAACAGCGGGGATCAATGCTAATTGGAATAGGAATTTTGTACTGAACAGGCGCCTCGTGAATGGAAATACTCAGGAATTTATTCAAGGCATCGAAAATGTCAATCATGGGTACAACTTGGCTTTTGCAACACAGTTCAAAAAATATCCCAATGTAGATCTAGGTTACCGCATCAATTTTTCGGAGCAAGCAGCCAATCGATTTACTACTCAAACGCCTACGGTCAAACTGAATTATTATTTTCTAAATGGTTTGAATGTCAATTGGGATTATGCCTTTAACCGTTTTAAAAATGAAAAGACCGGTCTTGCCAATGATTTTAAAATAATGACGGCTAGTTTGAATTATATTAAAAAGGATGCCAAATTTGAATACCGAATTCAGGCTAATAATTTATTAAATACAAGGTCCAGACTAAATAACTCCTTTAACGTAAATGGGTTTAACGCAAATGAAAATATTATCCTGCCTCGATTTGTAACCTTTGTTGTAAAGTACAATTTATAAGAGAAAGTTTGGAGACAAAAAAGGGGATTTTGCATTGGAAAAATCCCCTTTTTCTTTACTATAAATACTGTATTACAATCCAAAAACAGCTTTCACTTGATCTACAAAACCTAATTTTTCCCAAGTAAACAATTCCATAATTACTTTTTAGTTTTTTATCTGTATCATAACTTTAATCTGATATGTATCCAAAGTTTTTTTCTTTTCGTCTTTTTTACCGCTGACTGTTATATAGGTAATAAGAACAGTGTACTTGGGCGATTCAACTTTTTGTACAATCTTTTCTTCAGAATTTTCATTTTGGTCGAAGCCTTGATTTTCATTTACAAAATCAACAATTCTTAATGGAATAATATCCTGATTTATTTGTAAGTCCAATCCATAGTCTTTTTTAGAAGACATGATAGAGTAGTTTTTGTTATTGATGTTTATGCAATTATCACAATCTATATCATTATTTTTTCCAATCGAAAAAGCGATGTCATATCCGTGAATGTTTTCTATGTTTTCTCGTTCATTTTTGTGAAAATTATAATAAAATTCATTATCGTTTTTAATTCTTTCTTCCTTGTCGTATTGGTATCGATAATGGAAGCCCAATGCCTTCATAATTTCTGACGAATCGGGGTCTTTGTCTTTATTAAGAAGTATATCCAACTTATGGTCTGTATAAGGCAGAAGAATTTTTATACCATAATTTTTCTCTAAAAAGTCCACAATACTGCTCAAATCTTGTTCTTGTTCGAAAGTAAGTTTTCCTTTTTCGCTCTTTTGCATATAGGTTTCAAATCTGGAAAGTTGACTATTTTTGGAGATACTGTCGGCGCTTTGCGGTCCGGCAATCGAGAACAAAGCCACCAAACACAAACTGATGGGGATAAATTTTATTTTGGGTTGTTTTTGAATCAAAAAATAAGCCACGACAATTGACAACCAAATGGATAAAAGTAAAACGTAATAACGTTCGTGGGTAAATCCATAAAGTTGGATTCGATATGAAATAGCCCAAAACAGCAAGCCTAATAATGGCACCAACAAATAATAGAACCAGCGGTTAAAGTTACGCATCCAAAGATTTCCTTTTTCCGTTGCTATTGGATGTATCAAAAGAAAAGAAAGAATTCCGAAAACAGCAAACACCAAAACAAGATAGGAAACCCAGCCAATAGGCAACGAAAGCGTGATTAGAATTTTTGTTTCATAACAAATTAGAATAACCAAGTAAAGACTGATTAAAGGCATTAGAACATACTGCGTAAAGTTTTTAAGGCCGTTTGGATAGCTTAATTTTAGAGGAACTTCAGCGTTATTGCTATCTGGAACTCCGTTCAAAAAGAAAATAGTATTGAAAATTCCGATAATGATGAAAAATAAATAACCGTAAATTTTATCGGCAATATCAACATTAAATAGGTTTTCAACTGCTGTTATCGCTATTGCTAGACCTAAATAAAGTACACCACTGTATAAACCTGACGTTAAAATCCGAAGGAAAAGCTGTTTGTTGAATTCCCAAAATTCGTCTTGGTTGTATGTTCTTGGTAAAAAACCGGCAAACGAGACCAGTAAATGCAATGCAATGTTGAGAACCAAAAATTGTTGTATTTCTACTTCGGTAATATCCTTGTTGAAACTAAAAACAAAAGCAATGGCTAAACTGCCAAGCGTCAAACTTGTCAAAAGACGAAAAAGAGTATTCTTTTTTGAAGCTAAGAAAAACAAACTAATCGAGAGAAATAAAACCAAGCATAACGAACAGCTCATTATGGCTTTTACCAATAAATATTCAGAATCCCTGTATTCATCTTCAATAAGCAAAATGGCGAAAAGGGTTCCGCAAATAGTGGTAATGGTCTCTAAAGGAAATCTCAAAATGGTTTTTCGAGTTGCATGTAGTACGTTCTGTAAAGAAGGGAATTTAGACATAATTTTCTAGTTTATTTTCGTCTAAGTAACGGAAATTATGTCATTTTACCAAAGAAAAAGCCGTCTCAAAGGATAATTTGAGCCGGCTTCTATTTTGTGTAAACATTGAGATTGATAATTTACAATCCAAAAGCTGCTTTCACTTGATCTACAAAATCTAATTTTTCCCAAGTAAACAATTCTACTGTTACCGTTTTTTCGATTCCGCCTGGAGCGTTAAAAGTTTTGGTTACAGTTTCCGGTTTACGGCCCATGTGCCCGTAAGCCGCAGTTTCGCTATAAATTGGATTTCTTAATTTCAAACGTTGCTCGATAAAATAGGGACGCATATCAAAAAGAGATTCCACTTTTTTAGCGATTTCACCATTAGTTAAATTCACTTTTGAAGTACCGTAAGTTTCAATAAAAATCCCCATTGGTTTTGCAACCCCAATAGCGTAAGAAACTTGAACCAAAATCTCATCGGCAACACCAGCTGCAACAAGGTTTTTGGCAATGTGTCGAGTGGCATAAGCCGCACTTCTGTCCACTTTGCTCGGGTCTTTTCCGGAGAATGCTCCACCACCGTGCGCGCCTTTCCCACCGTAAGTATCCACAATGATTTTTCTTCCTGTCAATCCCGTGTCTCCGTGAGGTCCGCCAATTACGAATTTCCCCGTTGGATTGATATGATACGTGATTTTATCGTTGAATAAATGAGCGTATTGTGGGTTGTTGTTGATGATTCTTGGAATTAAAATCCCAACTAAATCATTTTTTATTTTTTCTAACATCGCAGCTTCATCATCAAAATCGTCGTGTTGGGTCGAAATTACAATCGCATCAATTCGAGTTGGTTTGTTATTATCGTCATATTCCAAAGTTACCTGCGATTTTGCATCAGGACGCAAATATTTGATTTCGTTGTTCTCACGACGTATAACAGCTAATTCCTGCAATAATTTATGGGATAAATCCAAAGCCAAAGGCATAAAGTTCTCCGTTTCATTAGTAGCATAACCAAACATCATTCCTTGGTCGCCAGCGCCTTGCTCTTCTTTGCTTGCTCTGTCCACACCTTGATTAATGTCTGCAGACTGTTCGTGAATGGCAGAAAGAACTCCACAAGAATTCGCCTCAAACATATATTCACTCTTGGTATACCCAATTTTTCGAATAACTTCTCGTGCAATAGTTTGAACATCCAAGTAAGTTTCGGACTTAACTTCGCCCGCCAAGACTACCAATCCGGTTGTTACCAAAGTTTCACAAGCCACTTTCGATTCAGGGTCAAAAGCTAAGAAATTATCAATTAATGCGTCTGAAATTTGATCAGCAACTTTGTCTGGATGTCCTTCACTCACAGATTCTGACGTAAATAAATAAGCCATAATAATATAGTTTTTTTAAAATTAAACGAGGAAAAAAGGATTGCGGGAAATACTAAAGAAGGGTTTCTGCTTTAGCATTTTTTTAACGAGGTTGCAATCAGTTCAAATTTTTCCTCTTATATTCGAGTGCAAATGTATGAAACCAAATTGAATTGCAAATTAAACGCCCTTTTTTTTTGAAAAAAAATTGAAATTTTATTTTGTACCCAAATTCATTTTTTTAAAAAAATTTTAAAAACAGAATTAGTATTAAATTTGTTTGTTTAAAAAAATTGTAGTTAATTTGTGCCTTTAAGTTCACACCTGTATTGAAATGTTATAAAGAAAGCTCGAGGGAATAGACCCTATGAAAGCTTAGCAACCTACGCAACGAGCGAAAGGTGCTACATTCTATCCCGATACTCGGGAAAAGATAACAACAAGAATTCTTCTAGTTTATTTCTAGCTTTCTTTTTAATATTTCCAGACACAAATCAAAAAATAATAAAAGATTTGAAAATTGGAAAATAAACCAACATCCATCACTTTACAAAATTTCACCACCGAAAGTGGCGCATTTTACGCATCCTTAAACTTAAGTTTTCAGGTTTTTGGACAAGCAATGAATACCGCTCCAATCGTTTTGGTGAATCATGCCTTGACGGGAAACTCCCAAGTTGTTGGTTCAACCGGTTGGTGGAATAGCCTTATTGGCGAAAACAAAACCATCAACACCAATAAATACACCATATTGGCCTTCAACGTTCCGGGAAATGGTTACGATAATACTTTCATTGATAAGTACCTAGATTTTAATGCACGAGATATCGCCAGACTTTTTCTGGAAGGAATACGATTCCTGAAAATCAAAGAAATTTTTGCGGTTATTGGTGGTTCTGTAGGTGGAGGAATTGCATGGGAAATGTTGGCTTTAGAACCTAAATTAACGCATAATTTTATTCCGATTGCTTCCGATTGGAAATCGACGGATTGGTTAATTGCTAATTGTTATCTACAAGAAAAAATCCTGAATAATTCTTCGAAACCTATTGAAGATGCTCGAATTCACGCTATGTTGTGCTATCGGACACCTGAATCTTTCAAAGAAAAATTCCAGCGAACCTCAACCGATTCTTTCGAGTCATTTCAAGTCGAAAGTTGGCTGAATCATCACGGTGAAAAACTGCAAAAAAGGTTTCAGCTTTCGGCTTATAAAATGATGAATCAATTGCTCAAAACCATTGATATTACCAGGGGCAGAACTTCTTTTGAAAAAATAATTTCAGAAGTGGATGCCAATATTTATATCATCGGAATAAATTCGGATTTGTTTTTTACAGCCAATGAAAACAAAGAAACCTACCAAGAAATAAAAAAATTCAAACAAAATGTTTTCTATAGCGAAATTGACTCGCAACACGGACACGATGCTTTTTTAATGGAATACGATCAATTAAACAATTTACTGGACGTTGTTTTTGCAACTAAAAAAAATAAAATGAAAATATTAAAATTTGGCGGAAAATCATTGGCCAACGGAGAGGGAATCAATAAAGTTTTGGATATTATTATCGATAAAAAAAACAAAGGTGAGAATATTGCCGTTGTGGTTTCGGCACGAGGAAATGCAACGGATGAATTAGAAGATATTTTGACCATTGCGGCTAAAAACGGCAATTATAAACCTTTGTTGGAAAGCTTCAAAAGCTATCAGCAGGACATTTATACCAACGTCGATTTATCGGAAGAGTTCGCAATTTTGGACAAACTTTTTGAAGGCGTAAGTTTGATTGGCGATTACAGCGAAAAAATTAAAGACCAAGTATTGGCTCAAGGTGAATTGCTTTCCGCAAAATTGATAACCGCAGTTTTGCAAGAAAAGGGAATTGCTGTCCGTTTTGCCGACTCAAGAGAGTTGATAAAAACGGATTCTAATTTTGGCGATGCCCAGCCACTGGAACAAGTTTCCAGGAAAAATGTAGTTCAATATTTCAAGGAAAATAACGACGCCATAAATATAATTACCGGTTTTATTGGTTCCAACAGTAACAATGACACCACGACTTTAGGCAGAAATGGTAGTAATTACACGGCTTCCCTGATTGCAAATTATCTCGATGCCGAAGAACTTCAAAACTATTCGCACGTTGACGGAATTTATACAGCCAACCCAGATTTAGTTCCCGATGCCAAGAAAATTGACCGTTTGTCTTTTAATGAAGCGAATGAAATAGCCAATTTTGGCGCAACCATTTTGCATGCCAAAACGATTATTCCTTTGTTGGAAAAAAACATACCGTTGCGAATTTTAAACACATTCAACCACGAAAATCAAGGAACATTAATCACTTCAAAATCAAATAAAGAAGGAATCAAGACGCTTTCGGTTCTTGAAAATGTAGCTTTGGTAAATCTTGAAGGAAGAGGATTGTTAGGAAAAACAGGAGTTGATGCCCGAATTTTCAGAGTGATGGGCGACAATGATATTAGCGTGAGTATCATTTCTCAAGGCTCTTCTGAACGAGGAATTGGGCTTGTGGTCAATGCCAATCAAGCTACAAAAGCGATGATTGAGTTGGAGAAAGAATTCGAAAATGATTTCTATTCGAAAGACGTCAACAAGATTTCGATAACGGATGATGTTTCGGTGATTTCCATCATTGGCCAGGATTTGAGCACTTTTCACAAACCCTATACCGCCTTGATTAAAAACAAAGTCATCCCGATTCTTTTCAACAATACGGTAACGGGAAAAAACGTGAGTTTGGTGGTTAAAAAATCACAATTGAACAAGGCGTTGAACGTGATTCACGGAGAGATTTTTGGCGTTTCAAAGAAAATAAATATCGCTATTTTCGGTCACGGATTGGTGGGCGGAACCTTGATTAACCAAATTCTGGAATCGGCGGCAGCTATCGAAAAAAGGAAAGACATTAAATTGAACGTTTTTGCGATTGCCAATTCTAAAAACCTGCTTTTGAACAAAAATGGAGTTTCTCCAAATTGGAAAAACGAAATTCAAACCAATGGTTTTTCTTATACAATTGATGACGTCATTGCTTTCGCCAATGAAAATAATATGGAGAATTTGATTGCCATTGACAACACGGC
>Ga0214162_1000171_pt1 | contig 16247 bp, 10 predicted proteins | sample LakMenepilimnion_3_FD_153000 | JGI IMG/M metagenome (GOLD analysis project Ga0214162, IMG submission 153000) | Freshwater microbial communities from Lake Mendota, WI - Practice 20APR2010 epilimnion v5 | ecosystem: Environmental > Aquatic > Freshwater > Lake > Epilimnion/Euphotic zone | place...
CCAGCGATTTTGAATCCTAAAAAAGAATTTCGTTATGGAGAAATTATCCCCACTCGAAACGGAGATGTCATTATAAGAAAGTCTACTACTAATAAAAATAATAGATATAAGAATAATGATAAATCGTTAAGCATTAGCGTGAATCCTCCCGAAAAAGTAGCGGAGAGCTATTTGGGTAGACTCAAGGTAACTCCCATCAGCAAAACGAGCAGTGTGGTAAGTATTTCTATCACGGATCCCGTAATTAAGAGAGCGGAAGATTTCTTGGACAATTTGATTCAAATCTATAATGAAGTTGCCGCCGCAGACAAAAGTTATATCTCGGAAAACACCTCGAAATTTGTTGCCAATAGGTTGTTGTTGATTGCGCAAGAGTTGGATGGAGTAGAGAAAGATGTGGAGCAATTTAAAACCTCAAATAAACTCACCGATATCGAAACCGAAGCGAAACTTTTTATTGAAGGATCCAGCGAGTATAACAAGAAAAGCGTCGAAATGGATATTCAATTGAATATGGTCATTTCGATGCTGGAGTTTATCAAAAAAAGCAACAATTCCGAGTTAATGCCAGCCAATATTATCAGTAGTGCTTATGATTCTGGATTTTTGGATTCCTATAACAAATTGGTTTTGGAACGCAACCGAATTTTGAAATCGGCAACAGCCGAAAATCCAACCGTTATTAAATTAGAACAACAAATAGCTTCCTTGAAAGTGAATATAGCCGAGAGTTTGCGGAGGATGCAAGCCAATCTAATCATTCAAAAAAGAGATTTGAAAAATCAAGAGGGACTTTTGGATTCCAAAATAGAAGAAATTCCGGTTCAAGAGCGCCAGTTTAGGGTTATTGCTCGCCAACAAAAAGTAAAAGAAGAATTGTATTTGTATTTGCTGCAAAAAAGAGAAGAAACAGCCATTTCTATGGCTGCAACGGCTCCCAATGCCAGAGTAATTGATGCGGCAAAAGCTTCCAATATACCGGTTTCTCCCAAAAAAGTCATCATCTATCTGGCTGCTATGCTTTTGGGGCTTATTATTCCGTTTGGGATCATTTACATCATTGATTTATTGGATACCAAGGTGAAAAATCGTTTTGATATTAACAATAAGTTTGACATTCCATATTTAGGAGATGTCCCAAATTCGCTTAATTCAAATCAAATAATAGACGCGACCAGCAGAACCGGAACTGCCGAAGCGCTGCGAATTGTGAAAACGAATCTTGATTTTATGTTGAGTCAAGTACCAGAAGACGAGGCCAAGATTATATTCTTGACATCCACACTGTCAGGAGAAGGAAAAACATTTTTGTCAGTCAATTTAGCTGGGACTATGGCACTCTCCAAGAAAAAAGTACTTTTAATGGGGCTAGACCTCAGGAATCCTAAATTAAATGAATATATTGATTTGCCAAATAATGTTGGATTAACCGATTATTTGTCGTCAGGCAAGGTCGAAATTAACGATTGTATTTTTAAGTCAAATAATTTTGAAAATTTATATATTCTTCCTGCTGGAGTTATTCCTCCTAACCCAACGGAATTGCTGATGAGTAAAAAATTGGGAGAGCTATTCACCCAATTCAAGAAAGAATACGATTATATTATTGTTGACATGGCTCCGGTTAGCATGGTCTCTGATACCCTGATGTTGGCTAAATATGCCGATACCTTTGTATATGTGGTACGTGCCAATTATTTGGATAAGCGAATGCTCCATATTCCAAAAAACTTGTACCACGAAAACAAACTGCCTAATATGGCCTTGTTGATCAATGATACTCAAACTAAAAAAGGCTATGGCTATGGCTATGGCTATGGCTATGGTGTGAAGCGTGTTAAAATACCTTGGTACAAGAAAATTTTTAAAATATAAAATAGAGGCGAAAGCCTCTTTTTTTGTTAACTTCGATATAGACTTCAAAGGGGAAATTTGGAAAATTTATGGTGTATCGGTTTTTAGAGTTTTAGCTGTTTAATCGTTTCATTGGGTAAACGACTATATCAGTTTGATAATGCTACCTTACTTAACTGATTTACCTTTTAAAAAAAGATTCCCTATTCTAAACAAATTGCTACCTTTGTCTTTATGGAATTTTCATCAAAATTTTTAGAAAAAGCAGTGAACGAAATGGCGCAGTTGCCGGGAATTGGCAAGCGAACCGCTTTGCGATTGGTACTGCATTTATTAAAGCAGCCCAAAGAGCACACCCTGTTTTTATCGGATGCTTTGACAACGATGCGAAATGAAGTAAAGTTTTGCGTGAATTGCCACAATATTTCCGATGTGGATGTTTGCGAGATTTGTGCCAACAAAAAAAGGAATCATCAAATTATTTGTGTCGTAGAAGATATTCGCGATGTAATGGCTATTGAAAATACAGGGCAATTTAGAGGGATTTATCACGTTCTAGGAGGAAAGATATCGCCAATAGACGGTTTAGGTCCCAGCCAATTGAATATCAATACACTGGTCGAAAAAGTAAAATCAGGTTCCGCCAGTGAAATAATTTTTGCATTAAGCTCCACGATGGAAGGGGATACCACCAATTTTTATATTTATAAACAAATACAAGATTGTGGCATCATTACTTCCACCATCGCACGCGGAATATCCGTTGGCGACGAGCTAGAATATGCCGATGAGGTTACCCTGGGAAGAAGTATTCTGCAAAGAGTGCCTTTTGAAAATTTTTTCAAAAATAATTAATCCATTTATTGAACGGTAATATTTTCAAATTGTAAAATGAAACCCTATATTTGTTATCAAAATTAAAATATGAACAAATCCATATCCTTTTTATTGCTAGGAATTAGTCTTTTTTTCACTTCTTGTATTCCTATAAAAGACCTTGTTTATCTTCAGAATAAAAGCGGAACCGATACAGCAGTTCCTGTATCGGAGGTTATGCTAAAACCCTATCACCTTCAAGTTAATGATGTTTTGAGTATTACCATCAAGGCTGATGATCCCAAACTGACAACTATTTTTAATCCAACCAACAAAGGGGAAACGGACAATGCAGCGTCTTCTTTGTATTTTTCTGGTTATACGATAGATAATCATGGCAATATCCGAATTCCGGTTTTAGGGGATATCAGTGCTATAGGATATACCGTTGATGAATTAAGAATAAAAATCGAGAAACAACTTCTGGACGAGTATTTTAAAAAAGAAGCCAATATTTTTGTGATTGTTAGATTAGCCGGTTTTAAATATACCATCAATGGTGAGGTGGGAAGTGTGGGAACTAAATTTTTATTCCAAGATCACGTCAATATTATGGAAGCCATTGCTAATTCTGGCGATATATCCCTAACTGGGAATAGAAAAGCAGTTACCATTTTTAGACAATTGCCCACAGGAATCGAAATGCATGATATTGATCTTACAGATATCAATGTGATGCAATCGCCTTATTATAATTTGCAACCCAATGATTATATTTATGTGAAACCGCTCAGGCAAAAAACTTGGGGAACTGGTAAAACCGGGATAGAATCCCTAAGTACCATCTTGACCCTGGTTTCCGTGTTCACGACCACTTTAGTGCTATTAAAATTATAACATAAATCCAACTATGCTAGACATAAAAGATTTTTCTGTTTTTGAAGCCCATTCAGGATTTGACTTTAAAGGGTTTTTGTTAAAAATTGTAGGTTATTGGAAATGGTTTATCTTGAGTTTGATCATTACTTTTACCATAGCATATGAAGTAAATATTCGCAAGGAAAAAATTTACGAAATTGAGACGCTTATCTCCGTCAAAGAAGAAAACAATCCCTTATTTACCTCCAATACCAGTTTGGTTTTTAATTGGGGCGGTACTTCAAATCAAGTCCAAGCGATTTCCACGACACTGCAATCCCGCTCACATAACGAGTTGGTCGTGAATAAACTACAGTTTTACATCAATTACTTGGCTCAAGGCGAATACAATCTTGTGGATGCTTATGGCTCAGTCCCTTTTTATGTAGAAATTGACAAGAATAAAGGGCAAATGTCGGGAAGTCTCATCGGTATCAAGTTCTTGAGCGAAAATGAATATGAAATCCGCATTCCTTTTGCCGACACTACGGTTTCCTTAATTACCTACAGGGACAATTCTTATAGTCAAACGGCCGTTGTGCCGGGTGATTTTGTAAAAAAATACAAGGTGGGAGCTCAAGTAGCCTTACCTTTCTTGAATTGGAAATTGCAAATAAAAGACAATCCCGGTCTTTATACGGGGAACGAATATTTTGTACAATTCAATGATTTTGACGGGACGGTTTCAGGCTATAGGGGAATCAATGTAGATACTGATGAAAAGGGAGGTTCCATAATTACGCTGGGAATGCAGGGAACAAATAAAGCTAGAATGGTCGAATATTTGAATGCCACCGTAAATATGCTCATCAAAAGTCAACTGGACAGCAAGAACCAATTTGCCACTAACACCATACGATTTATTGATAGTACCCTCGTGGCAATGGAAGAACAATTGAAAGAAACAACTAATGAGCTGAAATCTTTTAGAAGTGGCAAAAATATTTATGACATAGAAGAAGGAAGCGCGAAATTTTCGGGACAAATTCTTGAATTCGATGTCAAGAAAGATGAAATCACCCGCAAAACGGCGTACTATAATTCCTTGAAAGCTTATTTGAAAAACAGTGTTGATTATTCAAAACTTCCTGCGCCATCCGTTGCGGGAATAGAAGATCCCAATGTTGTAGTGAATGTTTCTAAATTAATTGCACTTTCCACCCAAAGATCAGAAATGGCTTATGCTGTAAAAAGCGAAAAAATATTCAAGGATTTCGACAATCAAATGGAAGCCGTTAAGAAGGTTTTGTTGGAAAACATAGCCACTGCCAAAGAAGCTTTGCAATATGATTTGGCGATGATTAACAGTAAAATCAATGAAGCGGAAAGCAACATAAAGCAGCTTCCCGATGATCAGCAGGAACTTATAAAAATAAAAAGAAAATACGATTTAAGTGATAACATTTACAGCACTTTTTTGCAAAAACGAAGCGAAGCCGACATCGTGAAAGCGGCAAACTTGTCGGATGTTCATTTTATAGACCCAGCGAAAGATATAGGCGGTGGACTCATAGGGCCAAGAACGTCGGCAAATTATGTGCTGGCATTATTTCTGGGATTATTGATTCCTTTGCTCTTTGTTTTTGCTATTTTCTTCATTAATAATTCTATACAAAATACGGAAGATATAAGCAAGTTAACCCAGATTCCTTTAATTGGCGTAATCGGTTTAAACAAGGATAATTCTGATTTAGCGGTATATAACAAACCCAAGTCGGCCTTGTCGGAGTCGTTTCGAGCGATTCGATCTTCCCTTCAATACTTGTACAAACAACAGAAACTGGATGGCGCAAAAACACTCATGATTACCTCCTCTGTCAGTGGTGAAGGCAAAACATTTTGTACCCTGAATATTGCCACCGTATTTGCATTGAGCGAAAAAAAGACCGTAATTATCGGATTGGATTTAAGAAAACCCAAACTGTTCGACGAATTTAACTTGACCAATGAAGTGGGTGTGGTAAATTATCTAATCAAACAAAAAACGGTGGATGAAATTATCAATCACACCCAAATTCCTTTTTTGGACGTTATTACTTCTGGCCCCATTCCGCCTAATCCCGCAGAGATGATTATGAGTGACGGCATGAAAGAGTTAATCGAGGAATTAAAGCAAAAATATGATTATATTATTTTGGACACCCCTCCGGTTGGATTGGTTTCTGACGCCTTGGAATTGGCACAATATTGCGATGTAACTTTATATATAGTAAGGCAGAACTTTACCAAAAAAGACATGATAACTCTGCTCAACAATAGGGTAAAACGAGGGGAACTTAATAACACCAGCGTTATTTTGAATGGTTTCCAAAACAAAGCGAAGTACGGAGCCGGCTATGGCTATGGCTATGGCTATGGCTATGGATCTACTGCTTACGCTAACGGATACACTGATTATAAACCAAAAAATATTTTTGAAAAAGTAATTCTGAAGTTTCCAAACAAAAAAAGGGGATAATAATTGTGTTAAAAAAGAAATGAAAGAAGGAATAAAAAGTACCATATTAATTACTGGTGGAGCGGGGTTTATAGGATCTAATCTTTGTGAGTATTTTTTGTCCATGGGCTATCAAGTGATTTGTTTGGATAATTTTGCAACTGGGCATCGACATAATATAAAGGATTTCATAAGCAACTCCAACTTCCGTTTGATAGAAGGTGATATTCGTAATCTATCCGATTGTCAAAATGCGGTTCAGGGTGTTGATTACGTGATGCATCAGGCCGCTTTGGGTTCTGTGCCAAGATCAATCAAGGATCCCTTCACTACGAATGAGGTTAATGTTTCTGGTTTTTTAAACATGTTGGTCGCTTCTCGTGACGCCAAGGTAAAACGATTCGTGTATGCAGCAAGTTCTTCGACCTATGGAGATTCTCGGGATTTACCCAAAGTGGAAGATGTGATCGGGAAACCGCTTTCTCCTTATGCCATCACAAAATATGTCAACGAATTGTATGCTGATATTTTTAGCAGAACCTATGGGCTGGAAACCATAGGTTTGCGTTATTTTAACGTTTTTGGACGAAAACAAGACCCGAAAGGGGCTTATGCTGCCGTAATACCTAAATTCGTGATGCAATTAATGCAGCTCGAAAGCCCGCTAATAAACGGTGACGGAAATTATTCCCGTGATTTCACCTACATTGACAACGTGATTCAAATGAATGAATTGGCCATGACCACCCAAAATCCGGAAGCGATAAACACCATTTTTAACACGGCTTATGGTGAACGGAACACCCTAAACAATTTGGTGGATTATTTAAAGAAATTTTTGTCGGCTTATAATCCAAAAATAGCTAATATTCCCATTGAATATGGGCCTAATAGGGCAGGGGATATTTCTCACTCTTTGGCCAGTATAGAAAAAGCAAAGGTATTGTTGGGATATGATCCACAATTTTCTTTGGAGGAAGGATTGAAAGAATCAATAGATTGGTATTGGAAGCATTTAGCCCACTAACTCCCAAATGAGGACTGAATTGCATATTTTATATAAAAGACAAAAGATAAAAGAAAATGAAAATCACAAAAATTTGTTGCATTGGAGCTGGATATGTCGGAGGACCCACAATGGCGGTTATTGCACAAAAATGCCCACACATCCAAGTCAAGGTGGTCGATTTGAATGCAGAACGAATAGAAGCTTGGAACGATGAAAATGTCGATAATATTCCAATATACGAACCAGGACTTAGTGAGGTAGTTGCAGAAGCGAGAGGTAGAAACTTGTTTTTTTCTACTGATGTGGAAAAAGCGATTGATGAAGCCCAAATTATTTTCATATCGGTGAATACACCCACTAAAACTTATGGAAAAGGAAAAGGAATGGCCGCTGATTTGAAATACATTGAATTGTGTGCCAGACAAATTGCTAAAATTGCCAAAGACAACAAAATCGTGGTCGAGAAATCGACTTTGCCAGTGCGAACTGCCGAGGCCATCAAAAGTATTTTGGACAATACCGGAAATGGAGTGCAATTCCAAATTCTTTCCAATCCCGAGTTTCTTGCTGAGGGTACCGCTGTTCAAGATTTATTAAATCCAGACCGTATTTTGATTGGAGGAGATGAAACTCCCGAAGGTCAGAAAGCCATTCAGGCTCTTGTGGATGTTTATTCGAATTGGGTAGCTCCCGAAAAAATATTGACTACGAATGTGTGGTCTTCAGAATTGTCAAAATTGACAGCTAATGCTTTTTTGGCACAAAGAATATCTTCAATCAATGCCTTGTCCGAACTTTGTGAAAAAACAGGTGCCAACATCAATGAAGTGGCTAAAGCCATTGGAATGGACAGCAGGATAGGACCAAAATTCCTTAAAGCATCCGTCGGTTTCGGGGGTTCATGTTTTCAGAAAGACATCTTGAACTTGGTTTATATCGCTAAATCGTATGGTTTGAACGAAGTAGCCGATTATTGGGAACAGGTAATTATCATGAACGACCATCAGAAAAAACGGTTTTCCAACACTATCATTCAAACCTTATACAATACCGTTGCCGACAAAAAAATCACCTTCTTGGGATGGGCTTTTAAGAAAGATACCAACGATACGAGAGAATCTGCAGCCATTTATGTAGCCAATGATTTGATTAGCGAACAGGCCAAAATTGCAGTGTACGACCCTAAGGTTTCCGGAAAAAAAGTCTTGGCAGATTTGGATTATCTAGAATCCAGGACCTCCGAAAAGAATAGAGATGGAGTGGCTTCATTTGACAATCCTTATGAAGCTTGTCAGGATGCCCATGCCATCGCCATACTGACCGAATGGGATGAATTTAGTAAGTACGATTGGAAAAAAATATATGAAGGGATGCAAAAACCAGCTTTTGTTTTTGACGGAAGAAATGTATTGAATGCATCGGAATTAGAAGCCATAGGATTTGTTTACCATGGTATTGGTTCGTAATTGGTTATCGGTTATGAGTTATGAGTTATCGGTTTTCGGAATAAAAAATGAATAAAAATTTGGGTTCATCATGGATTCCAAAATACTTTAAAAAAAATTGAACACAGCAATAAAAATAGCGGTTATAGGCTTGGGTTACGTGGGGCTGCCTTTGGCGCGATTGTTTGCCACAAAATATCCAGTGACGGGATTTGATATCAACCAGTCCAGAGTCGATGCTTTAAAATTAGGCAATGACACAACGCTCGAGATTGATGCTGCCAGCTTGCAGGAAGTTTTGCTTGAATCTCCCCATGCTGGCATCGGTTTATATTGCACTTCAACGCTTGCCGATATAGCGGATTGCAACTATTTTATAGTTACGGTGCCCACTCCAGTGGACAAAAACAATCGCCCAGATTTGACTCCTTTGTACAAGTCCAGCGAAACAGTGGCCAAAGTATTGAAAAAGGGAGATGTAGTAATTTATGAATCGACTGTATATCCCGGAGTTACCGAGGAGGAATGTGTTCCGGTTTTAGAACGAATTTCGGGATTGCAATTCAATGTTGATTTTTATGCTGGCTATTCACCCGAGAGAATTAATCCTGGAGACAAGGAGCATACAGTGGACAAGATATTGAAAGTCACTTCGGGTTCCACTCCTGAAATTGGACAAAAAGTAAATCTTTTGTACCAATCGGTCATAACGGCCGGGACGCATCTGGCTCCTTCGATAAAAGTGGCAGAAGCAGCTAAGGTTATCGAGAATTCGCAACGCGACATCAATATCGCTTTTGTTAATGAACTGGCCAAAATATTCAATATCCTGGAAATTGACACTCAAGCAGTGTTAGAAGCTGCCGGAACCAAATGGAATTTTCTTCCTTTCAAACCAGGTTTGGTGGGTGGACATTGCATCGGAGTAGATCCGTATTATTTGGCCCAAAAAGCACAAGAAAAGGGGTATCATCCCGAAATAATTTTGGCAGGTCGCCGTTTGAACGACAGCATGGGCGAATATGTGGCTTCACAGGTACTCAAATTAATGATTAAAAAAGGAATAACTATCAATGGTGCAAGTTTGTTGATGTTGGGCATTACCTTCAAGGAAAATTGTCCCGATGTGCGCAATACCAAAATTGTTGACGTAATAAAAGCTTTGGAAGATTATGGCATTAAAGTTAGTCTTCATGATCCTTGGGCAAATCCAGTTGAGGTTTTACATGAATATGGACTAATAACTAGCAAGGAGTTGCCAACCAACACCTTCGACGCTGTGGTTTTGGGAGTGGCACATCAGCAATTCGTTGGCTTGGATATTAATGCTTTGCTAAGAGAAAACAGCATCCTTTATGACGTGAAAGGGATACTGGGAGCTTTGGCCGATGGAAGGCTTTAAGAAGAATGTTCAGTTTTTTGTGTTCAATACAGTATAAAACTTCAAAAAAACATCAAAAACAGTTTAAAAAAGTTAGAACAAGTAATAAAAGAGAAAAGTTAATCCAGAAATACCATCAGAATGAAAAAAATACTTATAACCGGAGGAGCGGGTTTTATTGGCTCTCATGTCGTGCGGCTTTTTGTGCAGCAATATCCTGACTACCAAATTTTTAATTTGGATGCGCTCACTTATGCAGGAAATTTAGAAAATATCATCGATATTGAAAATGAACCGAATTATACTTTTATAAAAGGCGACATCACTGACGAGCGGTTTATTAATAATTTGTTTCAAGAACAGCAATTTGATGGAGTTATCCATTTGGCTGCCGAGTCCCATGTGGATCGTTCCATTGAAGACCCTATGGCTTTTGTGAAAACCAACATTATTGGAACGGTAAATTTGCTCAATGCAGCCCGAAACCAATGGGCAAATGCTCCCGAAGGAAAACGCTTTTATCATGTGAGCACCGATGAGGTATACGGTTCGTTAGGAGCTTTAGGTTTGTTTACAGAAACGACCCCTTATGACCCGAACTCACCATATTCTGCCTCAAAAGCGAGTTCCGACCATTTTGTAAGGGCTTATGGCGAAACATACAATTTGCCGTATGTACTTACTAATTGTTCTAATAATTATGGACCTAACCATTTTCCTGAAAAGTTGATTCCGTTGTTTATAAACAATATCATCAATAATAAACCGTTACCTGTTTATGGTGATGGTAATTATACCCGTGATTGGTTGTTCGTGAAAGATCATGCCATAGCCATTGACTTGGTTTTTCATCGAGGAAAAAATCACGAAACCTACAATATAGGCGGATTTAACGAATGGAAAAACATCGATTTGGTAAAACTTTTATGTCAAATAATGGATACTAAATTGGGAAGGAACCCCGGAGAATCGGCAAAACTGATTACTTATGTGAAAGACAGGCCAGGACACGATTTGCGTTATGCCATTGATGCCAATAAAATCAACAAGGAACTGGGATGGAAACCCTCGGTGACTTTTGAAGAAGGTTTAGAGATTACTATCGATTGGTATTTGAGTAATAAGGAATGGCTGAATAGTTTGACATCAGGGGATTACGTGAAGTATTATACGAAGATGTATTCTTAAAAAGGGTTATCTGTTGTCAGTTATCTGTTGTCAATTATCTGTTTTCGGTTGTCAATTGTGAGTTGTCTGTTGTCAGTGAGTGGGTGTGGTATAAGGAATTATTGGAAATAAAAATAAACTAGGATAAATAAAAAACAAAAAAAATGAAAAGTTACAAAGATTTGGATGTCTATAATTTGAGTTTGAACTTGTTTTATAAAACGCATATTGTTTCCTTAAAACTGCCTAAATATGAACTATATGAATTAGGAAGCCAGATAAGGAGATCCGCAGATTCTGTAGCGACCAATATTGTTGAAGGATATGGACGAAAACGGTATAAACAAGATTTTATCAAGTTTCTAACCTATTCTCATGCAAGTAATTTAGAAACATACTGTCATTTAGAAAAATTGCAATTTTTATATCCCAGCTTATCGGATGAGTTGGGTTTAATCAAAATGGAGTATGATATACTTGGGGCTAAGTTATTTTCTTTTTTGCGTTATGTAGAAAATAATTGGAATAAATTTGAATAGAGGGTTGTCGGTTAGGAGTTGTCCGTTATCCGTTATCCGTTATTGATATGTTAGACTATAAGTTAATTATAAAATAAAGTCAATTTAAACTATTTTAGCCTAGCTGTACCATCGTTTAAAACAGACAACAGACAACAGACAATGGATAACTTATAACCGAAAACAGATAAAACTATGAATTGGTATGTAGTGTACACCAAGCCCAAGTGGGAAAAAAAAGTGGCGGAAAGATTGAATGAAATTGGGGTGGTTACCTATTGTCCATTGGTTACAAAAACAAGCCAGTGGTCAGATCGAAAAAAAAAGATAAGCGTTCCATTGTTCAATTCTTATATTTTTGTAAAGGTTGAAGACAAGGAGCGGAATCGTGTTTTCGAAATTACGGGAGCCATACGTTATTTGTTTTGGCTGGGAAAGCCAGCCATAGTCAAGGATTCAGAAATTGAAACCATACAGCAATGGCTATCTGCTCCGGATACTTATGAGGTATCACTGGCTCAATGGAAAAAAGGAGATAAAATCACATTGGAATCGGGGCCTTTCATAAGTCAGTCTGCCATTGTTCAAGAGGTGAAACAAAACCATTATGTTTTAATTTTGGAATCTTTAGGTTGTTTGCTTCGTGTAGATAAAAAAGAGCCTTAATATTTTTTTAAAAATTTAATTTTTGAAAACCAATGATTAACCGCTTTTATAAACAACTGCTTTGTTTTAGTTGAATAGGAGCTGTGAATGGTGTTTAACAAGCTTGTTTCGAACTCTTAAATTTTGTAAAAAAGAAGTAGTGTTTTTTTTGTTTATCAAAAATTTGCATTATTAGAAGTTTTGGCGCTCCTTTTTGGGAGTCACCGGGGCGAAGCCTTTGAATAGCTGGAAAATTTTAATATTTTTGGTTTAAGAATTGGGTGTGATTTCGATTTATGGCAGTCCTTATATTACTAACAACAAAAAATTTTTCAAGACATCAAAAAAAGTTGTTTTGTCTTGAAAGCTTTAAGAGATTAACTTTATTAAGATTGATATCTTATTGATGATAAAAAATATTAAAAAAATATTAAAAAAATGTTTCGTTAACGGCAGTCTTAGTCCGATTTATTACATCAAACACCAAATTATGTCAAAGAGCTGATTTGGCAGTATTATTGAGTTAAGAGTTCTGTTTCCTTTTAAAAAAATAAAAATTACCATAGTATTATGAAAAAAATAATTACGTCCCTTTTATTGTTGTTTGCCTTTTTTCAATCGGGAACATTGATGGCTCAGGATTTATTTAAAGGCAGCGATTTGAGCACGCTGAAAGTCGATTATTTATCGGATACCGAGATTGCCAAAATAAAAGTGCAGTTGCAGAACAACAATACCACTATTGAGCAGGTAGAGCCAATAGCCTTGGCCAAGGGAATGTCGCCTAGCGAATTTGCCAAATTAAAAGAACGCTTGGGAGGAGCGCAGGCCATCACGACAGGGGTTTCCAATAAAGACAATTTTGATGAGAACAAAGGAGAGTTGAGTCGTCAACAAGACAAAATCGTTAACAAGAAAGTAAAAGACACTCTGAATTCGTTGGTTTTTGGATCGGAGTTGTTTGATAATCCCACCTTAAATTTCGAACCCAGTTCCAAATTAGCAACGCCAGTGAATTATATTTTAGGACCCGGAGATGAATTGCAGGTTAGTGTTTACGGTGTACAAGAATTTAATGCCAGTCTCCCCGTAACGGTAGAAGGGAAGATTAACATTCAATATGTGGGACAAATTCCGGTTTCCGGGATGACCATTGAAGCCGCCACCCTGAAAATAAGAGGGGAGATGGCAAGAGTATATACCACGCTAAGATCGGGTCAATCACAAATAGGCATAAGTTTGACTCGTATCAGAACCATAAAAGTAACTTTAATTGGTAGCAAGCAGCCTGGTAATTATTCAATATCTTCTTTGGCAACGGTTTATAACGCCTTGTTTTTAGGAGGGGGACCCGGAAAAAATGGCAGTTACCGAAACATAGAGTTGTTGCGAAACAACAAGGTATACAGAAAAATAGACATTTACAAGTTTTTGGTCAATGGGAATCAATCCGATAACGTGGGTTTGAAAGACAATGATGTAATCCGGATTCCAGCTTATTCACAAAGAGTTACTCTAGAAGGTCAAGTTAAACGTCCTGGTATTTTCGAGATGAAAGCGGGTGAATCTTTCAATGATTTGTTGTCTTTCGCTTCGGGATTTAACGAGTTTGCTTACACGGCATCGGTTAATGTGTTGCAGAAAACCAACAAGGAATTTAAGGTAAAAGACATCAAAGCATCTGAATATGGTTCATACAAGCCTCTTGCCGGTGACGTATTTAGGGTTTCGAAGATTTTAAATCGTTTCGAAAACCGCATTAAAATTGAAGGAGCCGTTTTTAGACCCGACATCTATTCTTTTTATGAGGGCATGCGAATTTCAGACCTGATTGCCCAAGCCGAGGGATTGAAAGAAGATGCTTATGCCGACAGAGCTACCATTGTTCGATTAAAGCCTGACTTGACTACCGAAGTGACCAATGTGAATTTGTCCAAAGTCTTGGCAGGCGATTCAGCGGCCAATATTCCTTTGCAAAGAGAAGACGTTGTGACCGTTTATTCCATTCTGGATTTTAGGGATGAGTTTAAAATAACCATCGATGGCGAAATTAAAAAACCGGGAGTTTATGACTATCAAGAAAATCTGACATTGAATGATTTATTGGTTCAAGCCGGTGGTTTGTCCGGTTCGGCTTCCAAGAGGGTCGAGGTGGCTCGGATGATCAAATCAGAGGAAATCGACGATGCCAATCCCAACAGGGTGCAATTGTTCAATCTTGAGATTACCCCTGACAATAATGAGCAAATCAAAAACTTTGCTTTAGAACCTTTCGACGTTGTCAATATCCGTAAAATGGCCGTTTATGAAAAACCGGAGATGGTCACCATCAGCGGGGCGGTAAATTATACCGGCAAGTATGTTTTGGCCAGCAAAAAAGAAAAAATATACGATGTAATTCAAAGAGCGGGAGGTTTGACTGCAGTTGCGAATTTGGACGGAGTGAAAATCAAGCGTCCGATAAAGGCTAAACAGATTGAAGAATTGGAAAACGTTAATTTAAATTTGGGAAAAAAAGATTCCATTCAAAACAAGTTGACCAAAAAATTAAAAGAAGACTTGAAATATTCCACTATACCAGTTGATTGGAGAGCAATAGTCAAAGACCCCAATGACAAAACCAATGTTACCTTATTTCCTGGAGACGAAATTGAAGTTTCTGTTTACAATGAAAGCGTGAAAGTAACAGGTAACGTGCTTTTGACTTCCGAGATTCCTTACGATAAGGGTAAGGGGTTTGGCTACTATTTGGGAGCTGTTGGAGGTACTGATGCCAAGGGTTGGAAGAAAAAAGCATACATCATTTATCCAAACGGAAAGGCGGCCGTTTCGGGAACTTTCTTTTTCATAAGAACGTATCCAAAAGTTTTGCCGGGTTCTCAGATAGTTGTACCTGAGAAACCGGACAATAAAAAGATGAGCACAGGCGAATGGGTAAGCATTGCGAGTGTAATGTCAAGCTTGGCATTGCTAATGATTACGGCTTTAAAATAATTAATATTCATTTCGAATTAGAAAATCAACGGATAAAAGTACTATGGAGAAACAAAATACCAAAGATGAAATATCGTTAAAAGAATTGCTACAAAAAGTAAAGGAGTGGTTTGACTATTTACTATCGAAATGGAAAAAAATTGCATTGGCTGGGGTTGTGGGTGCGACTATTGGATTAACCTATTCATTTATTAAAAAACCTATTTATACGGCTAGTTTATCTTTTGCTTTAGAGAGTAATAAGCCAGGTGGAGGATTGGGTGGTGCTCTAGGTTTAGCTAGTTCGCTTGGTTTTGACTTAGGAGGTAGTGGGGGCGGAATATTTGAAGGCTCTAATTTAACAGAATTGTTCAAATCTAGAAAAATGGTTGAAAAAACTTTACTGATGCCAATTAGATTCAAAGGTAAAACTATTTCATTAGCCGAAATGTACATACAAAATGAAGAATGGAGAGATAAGTGGAACAAAAAGCCCAAACTAAAGGATATTCAATTCTTGCCTAATCCTAATCGCAAGTATTTCACTAGAGTTCATGATAGTATTTTTGGAGAGATTTATGATGATTTATCAAAATATGAACTTGAAGTTGGTCAGAAAGATAAAAAAGTTGACATTATCAGTATAGAAGTTTCTTCTACTGATGAATTGTTTGCCAAATATTTTACAGAAGCCTTAGCCAAACAAGTAGGTAATTTTTATATTGAAACCAAGAGTAAAAAGGCACGCGCCAATATGGATATTTTACAGAGACAAACCGATTCTATTCGGGGGGAATTGAACAATGCCATTGCCGGAGTTGCGGTTGCTAATGACAATACTTTTGGGTTGAATCCATCTTTGAATGTGCGTCGTGTTCCCTCAGCGCGTCGTCAGGTTGATGTGCAAGCCAATACCGCCATTTTAACGGAATTAGTAAAGCAAACAGAATTAGCCAAAGTTACTTTGCGCAAAGAAACTCCATTAATTCAGATAATCGACAGACCGATTTTGCCTTTGAAAAAGGAAAAAGTAGGGAAACTGATTGGATTAGTTTTAGGAGGTGTTTTATTTGGATTTTTAACG
>Ga0214162_1000173_pt1 | contig 16207 bp, 8 predicted proteins | sample LakMenepilimnion_3_FD_153000 | JGI IMG/M metagenome (GOLD analysis project Ga0214162, IMG submission 153000) | Freshwater microbial communities from Lake Mendota, WI - Practice 20APR2010 epilimnion v5 | ecosystem: Environmental > Aquatic > Freshwater > Lake > Epilimnion/Euphotic zone | place...
CAAATAAATAAATTATCGTTGATTTTAATTTCTGAATGGGTCACTTCATCGGTGACTTTTTCTTGGTTGGGCAAAGCATAATTAATGCGATAGGTTTTCAATAGTTTCCAATCTTCCACTTGGTTTCCATACCATTGTTTCAATTCGGTTTTCATGTTTTCGGCAAGAGTTGCATCGTCAATAGTTGGAATTCCATTGTATGAAATGGAAATTAAAACCTTAGCTGCTGGAGCATATTTATTTGAAACATTGGACATCACCGTCAAATTGTTGACCCATTTTTTATTGGTGGAAGCATTTAAAACCACAACTGCTTTTTTGGTGGGAGCTATTTTGGCTTCAAAATAAACATTGGTCACTTGATGGAAATTTTGTTTTGTTTTAGGAATGTAAGTACTGGCAAGCCCAATAGCCTCGGTAGCAATAATTATTTTATCCGCCTCTATAGTTGTTCCGTCTTCGCAAATGATTTTGTTGTTTTCGATTGTGCTAACTTTCACGCTGCATTGAATCGAATTTACAGGAAGCATTTCCACCAATTGTTTTGGGATTTCTTCCATGCCTAAGGCTGGAATAGCAGCATCGCCCTCGGAAAACATTTTCATTACAAAGTCGAACATATTGCTCGATGTTTTCAAATCGTTTTCTAGAAAAATGCCTGAAAAGAAAGGTTTGTAAAAACGCTCCATCATTTTTGGACTGAAACCATACTTTTTGAGTTGCGAAATTGTATCTACTTCGGGTTGTTTGAATACATCAGAAACAGCAATTTTGCCCAATTTATTTTTCAGAAAAAAGGTGTTTATTTTATCTTTCATGGAACCAACGGGAGCAAATAATGTGGCAAATATTGCCGTTGGACGCCTAAACGGATCGGCAATTTCGAATTGTCCCCCATCATAAAGCACCGTGGCACCGGGTAGAAATCGTTTCAGATTTAATTTTTTGTAATCCAACAATGCTTTTGTTGCGGGATATTCAGTCAATAAAACCTGAAAACCCCTATCGAGTCTAAATCCGTCAATTACATCGGTTTTGATTCGTCCGCCGGCACGATCACTAGCTTCCAGAATTCGGACTTTATACCCTTTTTGGTGTAAATAAACCGCGGCAGTTAAGCCTGAAATTCCTGCGCCAATAATTGTGATGGTTGGTTTCATCTGTTGGTATTTATTGTTTTTAATCGGTCAGACCTGTCTGCCGACAGGCAGGTGGAAACGCACATAGTCATTCCATCATGCGGAAAGAACTATTTTCTTGGGCGTTTCATTTTTTGAGTTTGAATGAGAATTCAAAATTAATGATTTAATATGATTGTCCGCTTCGCGGACTACGTTTTCTGGATTACAAAAAATTGATTGAAAATTAGCCACGAATTTCACGAATTTTTTAATATTTATGCAAGAATTCGTGCTAATTTGTGTAATTCGTGGCTAAAATAATTTATTGGCGCTACAAACGGATAATCATCTAATTTTAATTATCGAAATTCAAAAATCCCGTTCTGATTGCTCAAAACGGGATTTCCTATTATAAAGTGACAAGCTATTAAGCTAGCATCGTCACTGGATTTTCAATATATTGTTTCAAGGTTTGCAAGAACTGAGCTCCGGTGGCGCCGTCGATAGTTCTGTGATCGCAAGCTAGAGATAACATCATGGTGTTTCCAACTACAATTTGTCCATTTTTCACCACTGGTTTTTCTACAATTGCACCTACTGAAAGGATGGCAGAATTCGGTTGGTTAATGATAGAATTGAATTCCGTAATGCCAAACATTCCAAGGTTAGAAATCGTGAAAGTACTTCCTTCCATTTCGGTAGGCAATAATTTTTTGTTTTTGGCTCTTCCTGCAAGGTCTCTTACGCTTGCTCCAATTTGAGACAAACTCATACCATCTGTAAATGGCAATACTGGAACTACTAATCCGTCTTCAACGGCAACGGCAACTCCAATATTCACGTGATAGTTGATGGTAATTGCATCAGCTGACCATTGCGAATTGATTTTTGGATGTTTTTTCAAAGCCAATGCAGAAGCTTTTATCACCATATCGTTGAAAGATACTTTGGTATCCGGCACGCTGTTGATTATGGTTCTTGATTTCATGGCCTCGTCCATTGTAACTTCAATTACCAAGTTGTAATGTGGCGCAGTAAACAAGGATTCTGCCAAACGTTTTGCAATGATTTTACGCATTTGCGAATTCTTGATTTCTTCAATGACAATTTGTCCTGCTGGAATATAAGGTTTTGCAGCAACAGTTTCCGCTTTCGCCGGTACAGCTTCTGGGCTATTGGCTATTGGCTCTTGGCTTCCAACCTTAAAGTTTTCCACATCACTTTTGGTAATGCGGCCGTTTTCGCCAGAGCCTTTTACTTGTGTCAATTGAATCCCTTTTTCGCTGGCAATTTTCTTTGCCAATGGCGAAGCCAAAACTCTTTGACCGTCAGCTGGTGCTTCTTGAACAACTGGCGTAGCTTGTGCAGCTGGAGCGGCTTTCACTTCTTCAGTTGCAACGGTTACCGGTGCAGCTCCCCCAGCGGAAAAACCACTAGCGATGCCGCTAATATCTGTTCCTGCTGGCCCAATGATTGCCAATAAGCTGTCAATTGGAGCCGATTGTCCTTCTTGAATTCCGATGTATAATAAAGTTCCTTCGTTGAAAGATTCGAATTCCATTGTTGCTTTGTCGGTTTCGATTTCGGCAAGCATATCACCTTCAGATACTTTATCGCCTACTTTTTTCAACCAAGTGGCTACAGTTCCTTCGGTCATAGTGTCGCTCAAACGGGGCATTGTTACAACTACAACTCCTGCAGGAAGTTGCCCCCCAGCCCCCGAAGGGGGAGTTGAGGGAGTTAATTCGACGGTTGCAATTTTTTCTTCAACTTTCGTTGCCCCCCCTTCGGGAGCTGGGGGGCTTATCAAAGCAGAAATATCTTCGCCTTCGTTTCCGATGATGGCTAATAAAGAGTCTATGGGTGCCGTTTCTCCTTCTTGAATGCCAATATATAAAAGAGTCCCTTCGTTGAAAGACTCAAATTCCATTGTTGCTTTGTCGGTTTCAATTTCAGCAAGCATATCGCCTTCGCTTACTTTGTCGCCTACTTTTTTTAACCAAGTTGCCACTGTTCCTTCTGTCATCGTATCGCTCAATCGCGGCATTGTTATAATTGTTGCCATAATAAATTTATAGTTTATGAGGAATAAATGGATAGTTTTCTTGTTCGTAAACTACGTCATATAATTGTTGTACATCTGGATATGGAGATTCTTCGGCAAATTTCACACATTCCTCAATCAAGTCTTTTACTTTCTGGTCGATAGCTTCAATCTCTGAATCAGTGGCATATTTTTGATCTATTATTACGTCCAAAACTTGGGTAATCGGGTCAATTTTTTTGTACTCTTCCACTTCTTCTTTCGAACGGTATAATTGAGCATCAGACATAGAGTGACCTCTATAACGATAGGTTTTCATTTCAAGGAAGGTTGGACCGCCACCGCTACGCGCTCTTTCGATGGCTTCGCTCATGGCTTCGGCAACTTTTACGGGATTCATTCCGTCAACAGGACCACAAGGCATTTCGTAACCTAGACCGAGTTTCCAGATATCTGGGTGATTTGCAGTTCTTTCTACGGAAGTTCCCATGGCATAACCGTTATTTTCAACGATAAATACTACTGGAAGATTCCAAAGCATGGCCATGTTAAAAGCTTCGTGTAGCGAACCTTGTCTAGAGGCTCCATCACCAAAATAAGTCATGGTAACACCACCTGTATTGTTGTATTTGTCTCCAAATGCCAAGCCTGCTCCCAAAGGAATTTGTCCACCCACGATTCCGTGACCTCCATAAAATCCATGTTCTTTAGAGAAAATATGCATCGAACCGCCCATTCCTTTTGAAGTCCCTGTAGCTTTACCCATGAGTTCAGCCATTACACGTCTTGGGTCAACGCCCATTCCAATTGGTTGAACGTGATTTCTATAAGCGGTAATCATTTTGTCTTTTGTCAAGTCCATAGCATGCAGTGCACCTGCTAGAACGGCTTCTTGACCATTATATAAATGTAGAAATCCCCTGATTTTTTGTTGGATATATAGTGCTGCTAGTTTGTCTTCAAACTTTCTCCAAAGTAGCATCTCTTCATACCACTTTAAATAAACCTCTTTTGTAACTTCTTTCATCTCTTTTTCTTTTGTAATGTGTAGTTGGTTCTATAAATCAGAATAGATTTATAGTTTTGTCCTGTTTTTAATTGTTTTCCAATACTAAAAATAGTTTATTATTCTCAAATATTAGAAGGAATTAACGAAGTGCAAAAATAGGACATTCCAAGTAAGTAGTAAAATTAAAAATACACTTTTACTGCTAAAATTGTTTTTTTTATAAAAACTTTTTGTCAAACATAAAAGGAAGCAGGTTTTTTAGCGATGCCGATTTGTAAATAACGCCAATTTCACCCATAAAATAGATTTCAATTGGAGTATCTTGTTTAATTTCATATTCGGCTATGGATTGTCTGCAAGAACCGCAAGGGGGGATTGGGGCAGCAGTCTGATTGGTGTCAGAAGCCGCGGTAATTGCCATTTTTAAAATTTTTGATTCAGGATAGATTGCGCCAGCTTGAAAAACGGCAACACGTTCTGCACAAAGTCCCGAGGGATAGGCTGCGTTTTCTTGGTTTGAACCTAAAATTATTTTTCCATTATCTAATAAAATTGCTGCACCAACTCTGAATTTAGAGTATGGAGCGTAAGCCTTTTTTCTGACGGCAACGGCTTGTTCCATTAAACTTTGAATATCAGTAGGTAAATCTGTAATGGAATCGAAAACGGAAAATTGGGTAGTGATACTAATTTCTTTCATTCTTTTTATTGGAAAAAAAATCCAAACTTCATTGAAATTTGGATTTTAGTGAAAATTAATTATTTGCTAGTATTCATCGTATTTGTCGCCAAAATTAAAGGTTAGCGAGAATCGTAAGGTGTTTTCTAGTGGATTTTTAACTTTTGATGTGGAAAATAAATACGACACATCCACTTTGACTACATTGTATTTGAATCCTGCTCCAAGGGAGAAAAATTGTCTGGCTCCTTTGTCTGGACTTTCATGAAAATAACCCATTCGCATGGAAAAGGAATCTTGGTATAAATATTCAGCTCCTGCGGAATAGGTAATTTCTTTCAACTCTTCGCTGAAACCGCCTGGAGCATCAGATAAGGATTGAATAACTCCTGAAAACCAACCGATAGAACTATAATCTGTATTGTTTTGGGCTCTTTCTTCTGCTGTAATTGTTCCGTCTCCATTCAAATCTTGATCTTGCGGGGTTGGCACAAGCAACTTGTTGAACTCTACATTTAAGGCTACTTTATTGTAATCATCCAGTATAAAATCGAATCCGGTTCCTACTTTTAAATTGGCAGGCAAAAAGTTACTGCTGAATTCGGTATTGTCATAGCTTATTTTTGGACCCAAATTTTGGATGTTAAATCCAGCTCTCCATCTCCCATTAAAATCGCTATAAGCCACTTCTTCTGATTGAAAAAATCCGGCTACATCAACAGCAAATGAACTAGCCGCAGACGCATCTCCTATGTCTGACGCCACTTTTAAATTAGAATTAACGAACCGGGCACCAACTGCCATCGAAAATTTCTCACTTAATTTCAGGGAATACGAACCATCAAAAGCAAATTCGGCAGGAGAGATCGTTCTTACTGCTTCATTAGGGTCTCCTGTTTGACGCAACTCGATTTCGCCAAGCCCAAAATAACGAAAGCTTCCCGCAAAGGCACTTCTTTCATTTATTCTGTTATAATAGTTTAATTGCCCTAAAGAAATATCGTTAACCAAGTCAGTAAGATAAGGTGTATAGCTTACAGAAAAACCCACTTTATCTAAAGCAAAGGCATATTTTGCAGGATTCCATTGTTGCGAGAAAGCATCAGCAGAAGTGGCTACTCCTTGATCAGCCATACCGGCAGATCTTGCATCAGCAGCTACCAATAAAAAGGGTACACCTGTCGTGATGACATTTTGTTGCGCTTTGGCAGACGATATTATAAATAAACAGACAAAAAGTAACGCTATTTTTTTCATGGAAGTTTAGTATTAATTGTACAAATATAGTGTTTTATTAAAGTATTACAAGTTTTTCAATTTTTTCGGTTTTCGAGTTTGTCAAGTTCGATTTGACTGTCAATTTATATACATAAACTCCTTTTCCTATTCTATTTCCAAAATCATCCTTGCCATCCCATCTAATTTCTTTTGACAAAAAACCCTCTGTTGTGATAATTTGGTTCTTTGTCCAAATCACTTTTCCGGTTATTGTAATCACTTGGACCTGAACTTCCAAGGGTTCATAAGGCCTATTGTGCGAAAACCAAAATTCGGTGTAATTAACAAATGGGTTGGGGTAATTCAACACATGTGTCAAGGTAATGGACTCGTTGCCAACGACAATAAACTGGATTTCGGCAGTGATGGGATTGTTGTAAACATCCCAAGCTTTGAACGTGATGGTGTGCAGACCAACGGCTAAATTTCGCAAAGGAAAGCGCAGCGTCCCTTTTGTGTAATCATCCAAGTTTGTTTGATAATAATCGTTTACAATAAAAGGATTCTGCACATCGCCATCCAATATGGCCACCATATCATGACCTATCCCACTGGCTGTATTTATCCCACTTTCGTCTTCAAGGTGAGCCAATAGAAATGGGGAATTATTTGTTGTACCACCCGAAATAAAAGTTTCATCGTTCATATATAACCTCACTCTTGGGTTAATATTGTCCACGGCTGCATTTTCATTTATTCCGCCAATTTTTATGCTGGTGTCATAACCGGTTTGGTTCTCGAAAATTTGATTCTTTTTAGCGTAAAAGCTAATTTTTCCATTGGCCAATGGAACGCGAATATCTCTTGGAACCACGAAACTAAATTCAAATTGTCCGTTGGTAACCGATGCGTTACCCCTAAAGATAGTTTCGCCCAGAATGTTAAAAGAGATTGGTGGGCTGTAACCATCATTATTCAGGGTCGTTCTTGAAATCATTTTGTCGAATATAGCTGTCGAAAGTTCTCCATTATAATTCGTTAAAGGCATATCTTTCTCATCTGTTATTTCGCCTGATATTTTTATTTTCGCCAATGATTTGAAATCATCAAAGGGTTGCGAAACTGGTACATCGTTCACTTTTGTAAGTTTTATTTTTGGTTTGGCTATGGCTAACATCAAAGCGGGGTCTCCAATGTAAACAACTACATTTGAAGACGAATTTGGATTGCTATTTTTGGATATTCGCAAGGCTTCTGCAATTGATGTGTGTTGATTTGAGCCAAAAGAAAATAAATTTTTTGACAAAACGGCATTAAAAATTTCGGCACTAAACTGTCCAATGGATCTAATGGTAGTAAGCATGGAAATAGCGCCCCCTTTTGGATTCCAATACGTGTATTCACCAGCCGTTGGTTTAGATGGATTGTCAAACCTAGAAAAATCACAAGTTATGGTAATAAATAGTGGGTATTTATGTTGATTGCTTAAGTTTTGCCCATCGGATTTTTCCCAAATTCGTTCACTCGACAAGCCGTCTTCTCCACCATGTCCTAGATAATTGAAGACTAAAGACCCTTTTTCGAAAGCATTGAATATTTCTGCTCTTGCTTTAGGGTAACGAGATCCACCAGCTGAGGCCTCTTGAAGGTAAGAATCCAACAAAATTTTATTTACATTTAGGAATGGTTTTTCGCGTGTAATTTCATCAGCCAAATTATTCTGCTTGTTTTGCATACTAGCATCCGAACTTTTATCAGAATCATCGCAAATTATGGTAATATTATTGCGCCAACTTCCATAAGATTTTAAATCGTGGTATTCGATTACTTTGTTTACCATTTCTTCGGCTTGTGCAACGTCGTTATTCAAAATTCTGCCTACGGCTATGTCTATTCCCCCAAAAGAAGAAATCATATTTCCTTCATTAGGATCCATTAATCCAAAGAAATCATCGGAGGCAAAGGAAAATTCTCCCTCAGAATTGCTGTTTAAGGCATGGTATATGGGCACTATATTCGTGTTGTTGGGGATACGATTTTTATAATCATAAGAAGCATCTCCAAAAAGGTTGACGTATTTTACTCTTTTTTCAGGCGCTGAAGCATTATTATAGAGGTATTTGATGCAATTTCGGATAGCGGCAATATCCTGCTTTCCTGATGAAAACTCTGGATAAATGTTTTCGAGGAGGATCACTTTTACATTCAAATTGGAATAGGAACGGTGGAAATTAGCCAATTTTTCGGCTTGGGCAGACAAAAAAGCGGGAGTGATAATCACATAGTCAATATCTTGAAATTGACCTTGATTGTTTTTAAAGAGGGTTCCTTTCAAGTTTTGGTTAGCAATTTTAGTTTTGCCAGTCTTTAAAGGAACAAAATAATCCAAAGCATCAATCGCGATGTATTTTCTGAGTTCTCCTAAATTTGCTTTAAAGGAAAAAGAGGCTTGATTTGAATTTTCAACTTTAGTCACGTTATAAATATCGGTAACATCCCAAACCCTTGAAATTCCGGTGGCATTTGAAATGTTGTAACTCACAATTCCCATGCTAGAACTAGACAAGCCGTATTGAAAATGAAATTGTTTTCCGTATCCTTGAAGTTTGCTTTTGGCGATAAGGCTAATTTTATCCAGGTATCCTTTTGAAGTTGGGACGCCATTGTTATTATAGGACAACTTGATTTTGATGGTTTCTGTAGCGGAAAATGAAATGTTGTTTAAATAACCTAGATTATAGATGATTTGTGAATTATTAATAAGTGGATTAAATGATATTATACCTGCGTCTTGACCGTTTGCCGACACTTTGAAAGAAGTGGAGGTAAAAGCGGACGAAGCGGAAGTGATATTGAGTTTTACCGGTACAGAAGTGTCAATATTGGGAAAAGCAAACGTGAATTCTTGATCTTGATTGATGTCAAAGGATTCGCCAAACCACTGTCGTCCCAAACGCACAATATTTACGAGGTCTAATTCGTGAAATTGATAATCGTCAAAACTGCTTAAATTTAAAGTAATGTCTCCGGAAGGTTGAACCATGTTTGGAATTCTTTTTCCGTCATTTCCTTGCACTGTTACATAATAGTAGGACTTAGTATCGTACAAATTAACATTGGTTTGGCTTTCATTGTTCCAAGTGTCAACTCCTTCTGCATAAAAAAGAATATAATCTTCATTATCGAAAACACCGTCGCTTTCGCCCACTATTTCAATGGCATTTTCAGCTAAATCAGAAGGGTAATAAGTGCTGTTCAACAAGGGTAACATTCGACCCCCATTACCATATATCTTTATTTTCTTTGGGTTAACTTTATTGACATCTAGACCTAATTGTTGCAGAAAACCTTTTGAAATTTTATAAACTCCTGATTTTTCAACATAAAATTGATACCAGTCACCGGTTGCCAATACGGAATTCACGATTTCTGCAGTGGTTTTATTGGTTTGTGACATTCTTGAATTGCCGCCACTTATGGAATAGGAAAAAGATTTAATTCGCTTATAACCCAGCTCGTCTCTTACAATTGGAGACAGTACAAGAAAGCCCTGTTTTAAATCTCTTGACAGCGTGGTTTTTAATAATGCGGATGGTGTTTTTGGAATTTTTTCCAAATCTAAATCTCCAAGTTGTGAGGCCGATATTGTTTCGTAAACCAAGTTTGTTATTTGAACTGAATTCCCGTCAATTGAATTCGATTCCGTTAGGTTTAGGATATAAAATAGAGCCTTTTTAGAGGTGTCATATTCATAACAATTTCCAGTAAATTGAGGAACATTAATTGTGAAATCACCAAAAGACATCTCTTTTTTTTCAAGCCATTCAATAGTTATATCTCCTTTAATTTGTGCTAAAGAAACAAGGGGAATCAGGGTTAAATAGACTAAAAGTGTTTTTTTCATTCTTTTTTAAACGTTATTAATGGCAAATTATTACGAGCAGTAAAAATATATCATTTAGTGTAATAGTAAATAATAAATAGTATAAATTTGCGTTTTATTGTATAATTAAACCGATATCAAACCGTTTTATTTAATTATTAAAAATGTTGTTGCAGTCTAATGTTTAATTATTATATTGCACCACTAAAATTTTACCCAAATTAAAAACATGAAAGTAAACAAAGTTATAGCGCTACAATTGATGTTGTCAATGATGTTGATTATAGGTTTTGCTAGTTGTAGTAAAAAATCTAGTTCGATTAATTCCTCACGGGCAACGGGTTGGAAAGTAGATAGTAAAAAATCTTTAGCAAATACAAAGCAAGAAGCCGGTCCAGGCTTAATTTTTATTGAGGGTGGAACATTCACGATGGGAAAAGTTGAAGATGATGTAATGCATGATTGGAATAATACTCCAACCCAGCAGCATGTTCAATCCTTCTATATGGATGAAACAGAGGTCACCAACCTTATGTATTTGGAATATTTAGATTGGTTGAAAAAAGTATTTCCACCAACTGAAGAGAATTATAAAAACATCTACGAAGGCGCATCGCCTGACACATTGGTGTGGAGGAATAGATTGGGATACAATGAAACAATGACCAATAACTATTTAAGGCATCCTTCTTATGGTGATTATCCTGTAGTAGGTGTAAACTGGATTCAAGCAGTCGAATTCAGCAAATGGAGAACGCAACGTGTAAATGAAGCCTTACTTGAAAAAAATAGATACCTTAAAAAGAATGCCAAGACATTGGACGTAACTGCCGAAAGCAATTTTGATACTGAAACGTATTTAAATGCTCCAACACTTGCTTACGGAGGAAATACAGAAATTGTTTTGCCAGGAAGATATGCTGATAAAAAAGGAGGTGTAAGAACTCCAAAAGCGGGTAAAGACGGCAAGGTGGTTCAACCAACCAACATATACGCACAAAGATCTTCTGGAATCCTGCTTCCTGAATACAGACTTCCTACCGAAGCCGAATGGGAATATGCAGCCGCAGCCGATATTGGTCAAAGAGAATTCAATATATACAAAGGCCAGAAAAAATACCCTTGGTCAGGAAGTTATACTCGTTCTGGAAAAAGACAAACTAAAGGAGATCAATTAGCCAATTTCAAACAAGGTAATGGAGATTACGGTGGTATTGCAGGATGGTCAGACGACGGCGCCGACATCACTAATGCAGTTAAAAAATATCCTGCAAACGATTACGGATTATACGATATGGCAGGAAACGTAGCCGAATGGGTTCTTGATGTTTACAGACCAATCGTTGATAACGAAGCAAATGATTTTAATTATTTTAGAGGAAATCAGTATACCAAAAATAAAATTGGAAAAGATGGTAAAATTGAAGTTTTAACCAAGGACCAAATTCAATATGAAATTTTAAGTAATGGTAAAAAAGTTGCAACTAGTTTCCCAGGTCAAATAGCCCAAGTTCCTGTAGATGAAAATGAGACGTATTTGAGACAAAATTTTGATAAAAGTGACAATAGAGATTATAGAGATGGAGACAAGTCATCATCCAGATATTTTGATTTTCCAGAAGACTCTGAATCCGGTGCCAAAAAAGCAAAAAAAGAAAAAATGTATAATTATCCTGAACATAATGTGAAAACTGATAGTTTGGGGAGAATGGTTCGAAAATACGACGAATCAAATACCAGAACCACTTTGATAAATAATAGTGTTAGGGTATATAAAGGAGGATCTTGGAGAGATAGAGCTTATTGGTTAAATCCTGCACAAAGAAGATATTTTCCACAAGATATGGCTACTGATTATATTGGGTTTAGATGTGCAATGTCTAAAGTAGGCGCTAAATCTGAAAGAGGAAAATCGGCTCGAAATTAATTTTTTACTTCATATTGATAAAAGCCCTTTTTAGGGCTTTTATTATTTAAATCATTTTTTAAAATGGATATCCCTTATATTCACAGTTTATTTTTGAAATGCAATTTGGTTGTTATCGACACTCGAAAAATTAAGTCAAATTCATTGTTTGTGGCCATAAAAGGTGAAAATTTTGATGCCAATACTTTTGCCCAAGAAGCGCTCGATAAAGGAGCTTCTTTTGTAATCGTTGATAACAAAGACTATTGTATTGACTATAGAACTATTTTGGTCGAAAACAGTTTAATAGCTTTGCAAGAATTAGCAAAATTTCATCGTCAGTATTTAAAATTGCCCATAATTGCACTAACGGGGAGCAATGGAAAAACAACAACAAAAGAGTTGATCCATGTTGTTTTGTCAAAAAAATACAATACAAAAGCAACCGCCGGGAATTTAAACAATCATATTGGCGTTCCCTTGACGTTGTTGTCCTTTGACGAAAAAACAGAAATTGGTATTGTCGAAATGGGAGCCAATCATAAAAAGGAGATAGCATTTCTATGCGATTTGGCCCAACCAGATTATGGATACATCACTAATTTTGGCAAAGCACATTTAGAAGGTTTCGGAGGAGTGGAAGGTGTTATACAGGGCAAAAGCGAAATGTATGACTATCTTTCTAAAAATCATAAAGTAGCTTTCATTAACTTGGATGACCCCATTCAGGTCGAAAAATCTAAAGTTTTGAATTCGTATTCCTTTGGATTAAATAATGAAAGTGCAGACGTAAACATTAACGCCATAACTGCCAATCCATTTGTGGAAATTTCTTTTTCAAATTTACTTGTTCAAACGCATTTAATCGGACTTTACAATGCTAATAATGTCAATGCTGCAATTACTATTGGAAAATATTTTGGAGTAGAGGATTTAGATATACAAGAGGCTTTGGAAAGCTACATTCCCGAGAATAATAGATCACAAATTTTGTCCAAGGGATCAAACCAGATTATTTTAGATGCCTATAATGCCAATCCCAGCAGTATGGCTGTTGCTATTGCGAATTTTTTGCAATTGGACGAGCAAAACAAGATAATAATATTGGGCGATATGTTTGAGTTGGGAGGCGAAAGCGGTCAAGAACATAAAGCGATTATGGGTTTGCTCTTGAACGAAAAAGACATTACATGCTACTTTATTGGAAAGGAATTTTCAGGCAATCGAATGGATAAAAAAGATTTTTATTTCTATGATACATTCGAATCTTTTTCGGTGCATTTACAAGAAACTAAAATTGAAAATTCCTATTTATTGATAAAAGGTTCCAGGGGAATGGCTTTAGAGCGTACTTTAGATTTTTTGTAGCAAAACATGAATAGGTCAAGACAACAACGCCATCATAATTTTTTTATGATGGCGTTGTTGTTTCTATTAAATGCTCATCAAATATCCGATGAGATTTTCCTTCTTGTTAAGTCCTAGTTTTTTTCTCAAACGATAACGCGCCAATTCGACTCCACCACCTGAAATGTTCATGATTTCGGCAATTTCTTTTGTGGACATATTCATTAATAAATAGGTCGATAAATCCAATTCACGAGGCGAAATGGTTGGGCATTTTTCTTTTAATCTTTTTAGAAAATCAAAGTGGACATTTTTGATGTGTTTTTCCAAGTCTTTCCAGCTATGGTCTGCATTAACTTCTTTTATAATGCTTTTGTTTAATTTTGTAAATTGGAACTTGGCCGATTCATCGAATGATTCAATATCAATGTCTTTTAGTTTGTGAATGATTCCATTTAGAATTTTGTTTTTCTTTACGACCTGTAACGAATTAGTAACTAATTCTTTGTCTTTTGCCAAGATTTTAATTTTCAGCTTGTCATTTTGTAGTCTTTCGATTTCTTTTTCCAAGTCAAATTGCTCTTGCCTTATTTTTGCTTCTTTTTCAAGATAAAGCCTCCTTTGTTCTATCGTTTCGTAGTATTTGTTTTTTCTTATCTTAGCTTGAATATTTTTCCTGATATAATAAACAATTACTGCGATGACAATAATATAAATAATATAAGCCAAAAAATGTCGATACCAAGGAGGCGTTATGGTAAAAGGAAAAATGGCTTCCTCAGATTGAATTCCATAACTATTTTTCACTTTAACTTTCATGACATAGTCTCCTTCCCTTAAATTGGTGTACTCTTTTAATGATGCTGTTGACCAATTGCTCCAATTCTCATCAAAACCTTTTAAAAGATAGGAATATTTAACGTTCTCATTGTTTTCATACGTTGGTGAGGAAAAAGTGAATTTTACATTGTTTGATCGAAAAGGGATTCTATATTTGGCAGTCGTACTCTGTCCATTTCCGAAAAATAAAGTGTCTTTTAGCGCTGAGAAACTTCTTATAAAAACTTTAGGTTTAACCCTAAAATCTTTTGATAATTTCGAATTATAATGCGCTAGTCCTTCGGTAAGACCAATAAATATATTCTCAGGATTTACGGTATTTACGGATAAATTATTGAGGACCAAATCTTGTGTTAAATTTAAAAAAGGAGCCGTAATATTGGTATATTTGTCTTTGTTTTTTTTCATCAAAGCCCCTAGGCCACTATTGTTGGTGTACCATATATTTCCATAATTATCCTCGCGTATAGTAGTGGCGTCCAAAATAGTTTTGAATAAGCTGTTGGCTATTTTGTCCTTATAAAATAGATCGCTGTTTTGCGAGTATTTATAAAAATATTTGTTGGTTTTAAAATAGACTGTATTCCTTAAATGTTGGATGTTTATACTTCCAGTATCCGATTCAGATAAGTTTTGGTAGGTTTTTATATCTCTAAATTTTTTAAAACCCTCACTAAGTACAATTTGATAAAGAAGATTGTCTTTTTTAACCCAAATGTTTTTCGCGTCTATTTCGAAATCTCCTACGGATTTATAAAATCCTTCTATTTGACATACATATTGCCATCCATTTGTTCCATTTTCAAAAAGAGAAAATCCAAAGTAATTGGAGCCAATCATGTATTTAGGCTGATTTGGAATTTTTTTAAATATCCAATAGCCTACATTGTCTAATGTTTTATATGATTTGCCTCCTACTATCGCTAAAGCTCCTCTGTTGTGCGAACAGATTAATTGATTGTCAATAACCTGGATATTCGAAGCTTGTCCAGTTGTACCTTCTACTAAAGTAAAAGGTTCTTCCTTAAAAGGAATGTTCCAGGAATGATAAAAGACACCTTGATTGGTGGCTACATATAAATTTCCTTTATAAATAACGCTTGCATATACGGTACTTATGTCATCACTGAAACCAAAATAAGAAAAGGGAGAATTTTCGTTTATGAAAGTAATCCCATTATCAAGACCTAACCAAAGATTGTCATAGTTGTCTATGAATGAAGTGAGTACAGTGTTGTTTTGGAGCCCCTTCTTGAGATTAAAATACTGAATTATTTTTCCCGAGGTATCGCATACTATAATACCGTTCCGAACCGAATTTAAGACTATATGGTTATCCTTCATGACGACTCCTCCCAAACAGCTATTTTTTATCATAAAATTATTAGCGTCTGTGTTCCAAGAAGTTATTTTTCCTTTTTCGTAAATAAAAAGCCCTTTGTCTAGCGTAGCAATTAACATTTTATTATCAGGCATTTGGAACATTCCCCAAATCTGGGTATTGTTAAAAATAGTGGAGCCTAAAACAGGAGAAAGTTTACCGTTTCTATATTCCATTATTCCAGATGAAAGATCCTGAAAATAAAGCTTACCACTTACTTGAAAAGAAAAATGGAATCTTGAAGGAGCTTTGATTTTTGTAAGGGCATTATTCTTAAAGATAAAGATGCTTCCAAAAGATTGAAAAATCACTTCTTTTTTATAAAGATGTATTTTCCAAACAATATCGATTGTATTTTCAGTATTGTCATTTTTGGTATTCAAAAATTTAGATATAGAAAAATAGACTAGCTTTCCCTTTGAATCTGGTTTAAAATAGCCAAATTCATTATATCCTCCCACGAAAATTTTTCCAGAATCTTGGATTTCAACGGTTCTGATAACGGAGAAATTTGGCAAGGAATATTTATGCCACGATGTGCCGTCAAATTGAAAAAGGCCATTGTTGTTGGCAAAGTAGATATTACCATCTTTATCTTGGTCAATATCCCAATTTTGGGTTCCTCCCTTATAATCGGTTCTGTTATAATTTTTAATTTCTGGTAGACCTATGCTTTTTAATTGTCCAAAGAAGGTAGTGGAAATTAAAAATAATAGTGTAAATAACTTGTGAAAATTTCTAAACTTCATAATCAAATTGTAAATATAAATAGCCAATTA
>Ga0214162_1000174_pt1 | contig 16141 bp, 18 predicted proteins | sample LakMenepilimnion_3_FD_153000 | JGI IMG/M metagenome (GOLD analysis project Ga0214162, IMG submission 153000) | Freshwater microbial communities from Lake Mendota, WI - Practice 20APR2010 epilimnion v5 | ecosystem: Environmental > Aquatic > Freshwater > Lake > Epilimnion/Euphotic zone | place...
ATGAAGATATTCCGGTAAATAAAGATTTTTGCTTTGCTGGCGAAGTGGGATTGTCAGGTGAAATTCGACCAGTAAATCGTGTGGACCAACGCATTCAAGAAGCGGAAAAATTAGGATTTTCGACGATTTTCGTATCCAAATACAATAAAATTGCCTTGAAAAACACGATAATCAGAATAAGATTGGTGGCGAAGATTGAGGATGTGGCGAGTGAATTGTTTGGGTAGAATTTAATTTTTATGTGTAAAGTTCTGAAAATCAAATAAAAAATATTTATTATATCCTTAAATTCTACTTGAATTTCATTATTTCTTTGTAAATTTATATATTCTCTTCTCTCATGAAAAGAATATGGAAGATGAAACCTTCACGCCAAACAATGATTCATTTCTACCAGCAACTAGGCAAACTATTCTACAGCGTTGCCTCAGTGGACAAAACAGTCTGCAAAGAAGAGATTGCGCAACTCAACGAAATAGTAAAAAAAGAATGGCTTCCGCTTGAAAATTCTTTTAGTGAATTTGGTGATGATGCCGCTTACCAAATTGAAATTGTTTTTGACTGGCTAGTCGAAAATGATTGGAACATTGGTAAAATTGTTCCTGATTTTGAGGACTTCAAAAAGGAACACCCACATTTATTCACGCACCAAGTAAACGACTTGATCCTAAAAACCGCAAAAGAAATAACAAATTCCTTTTCAGGGAAAAACAAATCAGAATCGGTTTTAATCGAGAAATTGAGAGATGTTTTGTTTCAAGAACATTAAATCTCTCAACATAAAATTATTCCAAAACAAGCTAAAGCATTTTGAATATAACTCTTTGTTAACCTAAAAAAATAAAGTCATGGAAAAACAAGTCGGCATCTGGATAGACAGCAAAAAGGCAATAATTGTTACTCTTAATGGTCAAAAAGAAGAAAGAATTACCGAGATAGATTCTGAAGTTGAAAACAGTGTATACCACAACAAGGAGGGCAACAAAGGAACATTCTCTGGGGGTCATCACAGCGACAGCGAAACAAAATTTGACAATAGAAAAAAAGAAGAATTGAATTATTTTCTAAAATCGGTACTATTTTATATAAAGGATTCCGATTACATATATATATTTGGTCCAGGAGAAACCAAAACAAAATTGGAACAACGCATACATGATGACAAATCTCTTGGAAAAATAAACCTAAAAGCGGTTGAGACTTCGGATAGAATGACTTTGAACGAAATTGTGTCACAGGTCAGGGATTTTTATAACCCTTTGCAACGTAAAATTAATTTGGTCAAACAACAATGATTTTTTAAGTCCAACCAAATTTTTTGGTTAACACTATTTGCTTTTCTGAAACGTCATATTTAAAAAAATAGAACTTAGTGAAGCACATTAGTCTAACTATTCTTTGGTGCTAATCGATATAAATACTTTATTGGGTTTTCATAAGATGGATTTTGAATAGTCACAAATTATCATTTAACAAACTTTTTTTTAGCAACACTATAACTTATTCACCGCTGCAACCTCTTCGACTGTCACCATTTTCTTTTGTTTATTTGACCAAGAATTCATGATGTAATTCATCACATCGGCCACTTCCTTATTCGAGAGACCTAACGGAGGCATTATGTTATTGAACTTTTTGCCCTTGACCGTAATGGGACCATTCTGTCCAAACTTTACGGACTGTATACTTAGTTTTCGTTTTTTAGTGAGCCAATCGGAACCATCGAGTTGCGGAATAGTAATCAAATCCCCTTTTCCGTTTGCCAAATGGCATTGCATGCAGAAATCAACATAAATATCTTTTCCTCTAGTAATGCTTTGCTGCAAATTTGCTTTTTCCTGATACACTATTGGAACTGAATATTCATTGCCAATCCTTTGGTTTGAAACCGAACCGAAGAAAACTGTATGCAGCAATCCGAGTAAAATTGGACTAATCCAAAAATATAATTTAGTAAAAACCATGCCTTAATTTGGTGTAATTCGAAAAATCCCTTTTTGCTCTACCGCAATATAAATATAACCATCACTTCCTTGGATTACATTTCTTAAACGCCCAATATCCTGAGCTATTTTTTGGCGGCTTATCACTTTATCGCCCTTGATTTTGAGCAGCTCCAAGTACTTGAATTTCAAGGCGCCAACGAGCAAATGTCCTTTCCAATCCGGATAACGGTCGCCAGTGACAAAGGTCATCCCACAGGGAGCGATAGAGGGTAACCAATAATGAAGTGGTTGTTCCATACCTTCTTTTTCAGTGATCTCGCTAATGATTTTGCCGTCATAATTGATTCCGTAAGTGATTACCGGCCAACCATAATTAGCTCCTTTTTTGATGATGTTGATTTCGTCTCCTCCCTGTGGGCCGTGTTCGTGAGACCAAATCAAACCCGTTAGCGGATGTTTGGTCAGCCCTTGTGGATTGCGGTGTCCATAAGAAAAAATAGCTTCTTTGACTCCGGGTTGTCCCACAAATGGATTGTCGGCAGGAATTCTGCCATCGTCATGCAATCGATAAATTTTCCCGCCATCGATTTTGATGTCTTGAGGGTTCACGAATTTTTTATCTCTTTCGCCAATGCTAAAATAAAGATAGCCATCCTTGTCAAAAGCGATTCGGGAACCAAAGTGATTCGGGCCGGTTGTGTTTGGCGTGGCTTTGTATAAATCTTGAATTTCGGTCAAACTGCCGTCAACTAATTTCGCGCGGATTATTTTGGTATTTCCTCCTTCTCCCTCCACACCTTCTGATGAAAAACTCATGTAAATCCAAGCGTTTTTTTCATAATCGGGATGCAAAACAATATCCAACAATCCTCCTTGGCCTCGGGTATATACTTTAGTAACGTTTTTCACCTCTGTGTTAACACCGTTCTTGACCTGAAAAAGGATGCCGCTTTTTTCCGTTACAAGCAAAGTTCCGTCTGGCAACATTGCCATTCCCCAGGGAATGTTAATTCCTTTGGCAACTTGTTCCATCTTGTAATTTATAACCTCTTCTGCAATAGGAAGCAGACTCGGTTTGTCTTGTGCTTTACAATTTAAAAGAAAAAAGAAAGCTAATAGTGGGCTGATTTTATGCATGGTTATGTAATTTAAAGATTAGTAAATATAGGTTGATTTAATTTGTTTTTTATCCTGTTGGTCAAGTTTGCCATTTATTTTTTCTAAAATTAAAAAAACTGTTCTATTAAAAATGGTAAAAACACTGTTTTTAAGAGTTTTATTGCCAATTAGTCTTTTCCAAAAATATAAAAAAATAGAATTTGCAAAATCCAAGCTAAAGATTTTTGAAAAAAACCAAACAGGTTTGATATATTTGTGAAATCTATACCAATAGAATACTCTCTTTTTGTATTAAAACGGCGGAAATTTAGACTATAAACTAACAAAAACCAACTTTAAAATTATCAAATTATTATGGAACAAATTATCAAAGATACCACAGCAAATCCAGCTCCTTTAGGCCTTTTTGGCTTCGGTATGACCACCATTTTATTGAATATCCATAATGCAGGATTTTTCGAACTCAACGCAATGATTATGGGAATGGGATTGTTTTTTGGAGGCTTACAGCAAGTTATCGCCGGCATTATGGAATGGAAAAAAGGAAATATTTTTGCCATGTCAGCATTTACTTCCTATGGCTTCTTTTGGATCTCGCTTGTTGCCTTATGGCTGCTTCCCTTGGCGGGAGTGACAAAACCTGATGGTGCTTCAATGGGGTTTTATTTGGGTTTATGGGGTTTATTTACCTTGGCTTTTTTCATAGGAACATTAAACGGAAACACTATTGGTAAACTTATTTTTGGTTCTCTAGTTATTCTATTTGCACTATTGTCAGTAGCTAGTTTTACAGGAAATAAGAACATTCACACCATTGCTGGTTACGAAGGAATCTTATGTGGTTTTTTTGCTTTTTATGAAGCTGCGGCAATAATAATCAATGAAAAATTAGGGAAACAAATACTGCCGTTATAATAATTAGTACCTATTTATCCTTTATAAACTGCCTATTCTTGCTTTTAAATGATAGGTTTTTAATAGGTTAACTTGACCCACAACATAAATGCTTTAAAACTAAAAAAAACAACATGAGTTACTATAAAATTGAAAATCTGGAACAATACTTCAAACATTACAACAAATCCGTTCGAGAACCAAGAAAATTTTGGAGTAAAATTGCTTCCGAAAACTTTACTTGGTATCAAGAATGCGAAAAAGTAATGGAATTTGATATGGCCGAGGCCAGAATAGAATGGTTCAAAGGTGCAAAAGTGAATATCGTAAAAAACTGCCTTGACAGACATCTTGCCAAAAGAGGCGAGAAAACCGCCATCATTTTTGAACCCAATGACCCAAAAGAGGAAGCCCAGCACATTTCGTACAACGAATTGTATTCTAGGGTTTCTAAAATGGCCAATGTACTTCGCGAACAAGGCATAAATAAAGGCGACAGAGTATGTATATATTTGCCAATGATTCCAGAATTAGCAGTTTCTGTCTTGGCTTGTGCGAGAATTGGTGCGATTCATTCCGTTGTTTTTGCAGGATTTTCGGCTTCAGCAGTAGCGGCAAGAATCAATGATAGTGAGTGCAAAATGGTTATTACGTCTGACGGGGGATTCCGCGGCAATAAATCAATAGATTTAAAAGGAATCATCGATGAAGCATTGAAAAATTGTCCTTGTGTCGAAAACGTTTTGGTAGCCAAAAGAACAAACACCCCTATAACGATGAATGAAGGACGTGACCAATGGTTACAGCCTCTTTTAGACGACGCTTCAGATAATAATGTTGCCGAAATCATGGATGCCGAAGATCCATTATTCATACTTTATACTTCAGGTTCCACAGGAAAACCAAAAGGGATGGTGCATACAACTGCCGGATACATGGTTTATACCGCTTACACATTCAAGAATGTTTTCAACTATGAAGAAAATGATGTTTTTTGGTGTACAGCCGATATTGGCTGGATTACAGGGCATTCCTATATATTGTATGGCCCATTATTGAATGGCGCCACAACTGTAATTTTCGAAGGCGTTCCCTCATATCCTGATTTCAGCCGTTTTTGGGAAACCATAGAAAAACACAAAATAACCCAATTTTATACTGCCCCAACAGCCATTCGTGCCTTGGCAAAAGAAAACTTGGAATACGTACAAAAATACCCATTGAAATCGCTAAAAGTTATTGGCTCTGTTGGTGAACCCATCAATGAAGAAGCTTGGCACTGGTACAATGACCATGTTGGAGGCAAGCGTTGTCCACTGGTTGATACTTGGTGGCAAACCGAGACTGGCGGAATTTTGATCTCGGCCCTTGCCTTTATCACGCCCACAAAACCAACTTATGCGTCCTTGCCATTGCCAGGAATTCAGCCCGTTTTGATGGACGAAAAACGCAACGAAATTGAAGGAAACCAAGTTACCGGAAGTTTATGCATCAAATTCCCTTGGCCGGGAATTGCCAGAACGATATGGGGTGATCATCAACGTTATAAAGAAACCTATTTCAGTGCTTTTCCAGGAAAATATTTCACCGGAGATGGTGCCTTAAGAGATGAAGTTGGTTATTACAGAATAACGGGGCGTGTAGATGATGTCATCATAGTTTCAGGTCATAACCTAGGAACTGCGCCTATAGAAGATGCGATAAACGAACATCCGGCAGTTGCAGAAAGTGCCATTGTAGGTTTTCCACACGATGTCAAAGGAAATGCTTTGTATGGTTTTGTCATTTTGAAAGAATCTGGAGAATACCGTGACAGGGAGAACTTGACCAAGGAGATTAACCAACACGTTTCCGATCACATTGGCCCCATTGCCAAATTGGATAAAATACAGTTTGTTTCCGGCCTGCCAAAAACTCGTTCGGGAAAAATTATGCGTAGAATTCTTCGCAAAATTGCAGAAGGGGATTTCTCTAACTTTGGAGATACCTCAACCCTATTGAATCCAGAAATTGTGGATGAAATAAAAGAAGGAAAATTGTAAACTATTAAATTACGCAATAACAAAGGCTGTCCATAAAAAGACAGCTTTTTTATCTGTTCATATTTTGCATTTCGTAGATAAAAGTGTCTAAATCTACCCTTCTGTCAACCAAGGCGAGCGCTTTATTTACAATATAATCGACATTGCTTGTCGTGAATCCTAGAGCTACTGCAAATTTTCTCAGTAAAGTTTCTTGCTTGTCTCCCAAATGGTGGTCATGGTGGACCACTCTGGCAATATTATACAAACTCTCCAATCTTTCAATGTGTAAATAGGGGGGATTAAGTTCATATTTCATTGGATTCTCTAGAATTTCTTCATATTCTTCATCCGAAATTTCGAGTTTTACGGCTAACTTATCCAAGAACTTTTTCTCGTCAGGATCAAATTTTCCGTCAGCAAATAATACGCAAACTACTGCCGCAAAACGACCTTTCATCCTGCTTTTAAATTCATTATCAAATAATTCTGCTATTGACATGGCTTTGAGTTTTAATTGATTTATATAAAGGTACTGATAATTTCGATTTTAAGAAATCTTGGACCTTATTATTTTTGCTTTTTTTCCATCGGTTTTAGTAAAATAAATGTGACTGGAATAGCTTTTAACAATTTTTGGCCAACCTATTTTCAAAATAAATTGTATGTTTGACAACGCCTAATCTTTAAAAAGCAGTTACAATGTCAGCATTTTGGATTTATTTTGAAATTGGGGTAAGACATGTCCTTGACCTGTTTGCTTACGACCATGTCTTGTTTTTGATTGCCTTAACCGTTCCATATTCGTTCAAGGATTGGAAAAGATTACTACTTTTGGTTTCCCTTTTTACCGTTGGGCACACGATGGCCTTGCTGTTGTCTGTTTTTGGTGTCATTATTATCAAAGGCAATTTGGTCGAATTTGTAATTCCAATAACCATTCTCATCGTGGCTTTTTTTAATCTTTTCACGGCAAGAAAATCATCTAAAAATGAAAGTATTAGTGTGGTTATTCTTATCACTTTGTTTTTTGGAATCATACACGGACTGGGTTTTGCTAGCTATTTTAAATCACTGCTTGGAGGTTCGTTACAATCAAAATTATTGCCGTTGTCGGAATTTGCATTGGGGATAGAAGCCGCCCAAATAATTGTAGTTTTTGTAGTTTTGATACTTTCTTATTTTGTCCAAACTTTCTTCCGGTTTTCGAAAAGAGACTGGATATTAGTAATGTCTTCTTTTATAATTGGCGTAGTTTTGCCAATGATTATCGAAAGCGAAATTTGGAATAGATAAAAATAAAATGGAAAAGAAAAAATTAAATAAATACGACCGAGCCTATCTTCGAATTGCAAAAGAATGGAGTCTTTTATCTTATTGCAAACGCAAACAAGTAGGCGCGATAATCGTTCGGGATCGAATGATAATTTCCGATGGATACAACGGAACACCTTCCGGCTTTGAAAATTGTTGCGAAGACCATGAAGGATTGACCAATTGGTATGTGCTTCACGCCGAAGCCAACGCCATTCTAAAAGTGGCCAAATCCACGCAAACATGCGAAGGAGCCACACTGTATATTACGCTTTCGCCATGCAAGGAATGCAGTAAATTAATCCATCAATCCGGAATAAAAAGAGTGGTGTACCAATTAGGGTACAGAGACACTTCAGGAATAGACTTTTTGGTTAAAGCAGGCGTAATTGTTGAACAAATTGAAGTCTTGGAATAAATGAAAATGAATTCTAAATACTTTCCAATACTTTTTTTTGCCGCTCTTGCTTTTGGAGTTGTTCTTGGCGGATGGCTAAATTTCCCGCAACAGAATTATTTTTTGGTAAAAAATAATTCAAAAAACAAACTCAATAAACTCCTGGATTTTATCGATAGCGAATATGTCGATGACGTAAAATCCGATTCTATCGTAAATCTAACCATAGACAATATTCTGGGCCAACTCGATCCGCATTCGGTTTATATTCCACCAAGCGAGCAAGCCGAAGTCGCCGAAAGCATGAAAGGGGATTTCGTGGGCATTGGTGTTAATTTTTACATGTACAAAGATTCCTTGGCAATAATAAAACCCATAGAAAACGGCCCTTCGGAAAAAGCGGGAATTAAAGCCGGTGACCGAATCCTTTATGCCGACAAAACAAAATTGTTTGGACGAAAATTGCCAAATGACAGTTTGTTTTCCAAACTAAAAGGAACGGAAGGCTCCGAAATATTGGTTACCGTGTACAGAAAATCAGAGAACAAAAAAATCAAATTCAAAATTAAAAGAGGAATTATTCCACTGAAAAGTGTGGATGCAGCCGTGTTATTGAATCCAACAACCGGCTATATAAAAATAAATCGTTTTGCCGAAACTACTTACGATGAGTTCAAAATAGGCTTGACTAATTTGAAGAAACAAGGCGCAAAATCACTCGTTATCGATCTTCGGGATAATGGAGGCGGATATATGGAACAAGCCACTGCCATTGCTGACGAATTGTTGAAAGACCAACAACTCATCGTCTTTACAAAGAACAAAAAAGGAACCGTAGAAAAAACGTATGCCACAGCAGGCGGAAGTTTCGAAAGCGGAAAGGTTGTAGTTTTAATCAACGAAAACAGTGCGTCAGCAAGCGAGATTTTAGCAGGGGCAATTCAGGATAATGACAGAGGAACCATTGTGGGCCGCCGTTCTTTTGGCAAAGGTTTGGTGCAACGCGAAATGGATTTTGATGATGGATCGGCAGTGCGATTGACCGTTGCCCGATATTACACTCCCACCGGGCGTTCGATTCAAAAACCGTATTTAAACGGAATTGAAGCCTATTCTAAAGAATCTGATTCTCGTTTTACAAACGGTGAATTATACTTTAAAGACAGCATCAAAACGCCAAAAACACCAAAATACAAAACGCCAAAAGGCAGAATTGTTTATGGCGGCGGCGGAATTGTTCCTGATGTTTTTGTTTCCCTTGAAATGGGTTATGGTAACGATCATACTGCTTATTTATTGGAATCCGGTTTTGTGGGGCATTTTGTGTTCGAACAAATGGATCGTGACAGAACTGCTTTTAAAGGGCTGTCTTTCGAACAATTTAAAACCAAAATGGACGGGACCGACCTGTATTTCGATTCTTTCCAAAAATATCTTTTCCAGAATGGATTAAATATGAAACTGGACAAAAACAAGTCTTTGGTGAAACGCTATTTGTCGGCTGAATTTGCCAGACAAATATATAGTGAAAGCAAATACCATGAAATCGTGTTAAAAGACGATGCAATGATTAAAAAGGTTTTAAAGAAAGATTGATTATTTGGATTAAATTATGTCACTATAGAAGACCGTTTAGCAAAAAATTTACTTCCTTATACTATCGTGAGCGTGAGTTTGAACGCCGTTATTCCATAAAGTAAGAATATCGGTTGCAACGGCAGCGCCACTTCCTGAAGCAATGGCCACTTGGCTTCTCCAGCCAGCAAGAGTTCCCGTCACATAAACCCCTTCAGCCACTTTGTGGTCGGCATTTTTGAGTTGGATTCTTTGTTTTTCAGGCAGCGCTTTTTGGTGGGGTTCCACAAATGGAGTTAAACCCTCAATTGCAAAAGTGTTGGCAGAACCAATTCCAACAACTATCATTTTCGATTTATAGGTATTCTTGTTTGTGGTAATGGTAAATTCACGACAAGTGGACGAAGGAGGAACCGAGGAAGTTATTTCGCCCTCAATTTTCAGGACTTTTTCTTCCGGAATTTGGATAATATGCGGATAGGTTTCCGATAAATGACGCTTACTTTCAGCCAATAAATCAGCTCCTAGTTTGCCGGGGGCTACTCCGTAAGCATTATTAATGACCGCTTCTTGGAGCGAGGACGTTTTTTGATGCGTAACGATACCTATTTTTTTCTCTGTAACAAAAGGTTTGTTTTTGGCCGAACCCAAAACAAGGGCGCAAGACATTCCTGAAACGCCGCCGCCAATGATTAAAACATCAAACACAATTAGAATTTATCATTCATTTTTTCTTCGATACTTTTGGACATTCTAAATATCAAAAGAATTAAAACAGCACAAAATGAAGCCGCAATTCCGATAAATGCAATCATGCTGTTCCCTTCGAGAGGATGTTTGAAGTCGAGCAGACTAATATTGAATAGGATTAGCGCAATTGCCAAAACTACCAATATGTTAGTGAAAAGTTTCATAAAATATTATTTTGTAAATATCATGGGTAAATTTATAAAAATTTATTTTAGACAAACAAACCTTTAACATTAGCAGCGAATAATTTAACAGCAATTGCCAAAAGAACCACTCCAAAAGCCTTTCTGATTACCCCCAACCCATTCTGACCCAATAATTTTTCGATTTTTGCCGAGGATTTCAAAACGATATAAACGACTATGATATTCAAAACAATGGCAATAACAATATTCAAGGTTTGGTATTGCGCTTTCAAAGACAATAATGTAGTCATCGTCCCGGCACCTGCAATTAACGGAAAAGCAATAGGGACTATAGAAGCGGAACTTGCGGCTTCGTCCCGATACAATCGAATACCTAAAATCATTTCCAAAGCCAAAAAGAACAACACAAAAGAACCTGCAACTGCAAAGGAGTGTACATCAATTCCTATCAGATTTAAGAATTCTTCCCCTATAAAAAGAAAAACAATCATAATCAAGCCTGCAACCAGCGAAGCTTTTTCCGATTCGATGTGGCCGTGTTTTGTTCTCAAATCAACGACAATGGGAATCGTTCCTACAATATCGATTACGGCAAAAAGCACCATCCCAACGGTAATTATTTCTTTGAAATCCAATTCCATGAGTTCTAAAATTTATAGAGCAAAAGTATTGAATTTCCTGTCCCTAAAATTAAATTAAGGCTATTTTCGACAAAATTATGATATTAAAGTATTGATGTTAATTTTTATGGTTTAAAATCCAATAACAATAAACTAATATCACTACCTAAAAGTAATAATGCGAATCAAGGGTTGAAAAAAGGAGAAATAAGAAAGAAATATCTTTTAAATAATTAATTTAATAAACTGATAATCAGCATTTTTATAGCATATCTAACGCGCATTTTAATATAAGAATAATCAGCCTAAGTCCATAAAAATTAATATAAATCTACTCCATAATCCGCGACAGATTTGAAAAAGATTTAAAATACACTTGCGAACGTCTAGCAATAATGACAAGCAAGATTTATCCCAAATTATGCATTAGAAAAAATCATTAAATTAGACTTGATAATCCTAATGCGTAGCGTTGGCTTAATTAAAGCCATTCAGGCAACTGGGAAACCCGTCTTAGTTTTGGTAAATGCAGGAAGACCTTTGATTTTTAATTGGACTTCCGAAAATTTCCCTGCAATACTATACACTTGGTGGTTGGGCAGTGAAGCTGGAAATGCCATTGCCGATGTTTTTTTCGGAGACTACAATCCATCGGGAAAATTACCCATGACTTTTCCAAGAGACGAAGGGCAAATTCCTATATATTACAATCATTAAAACACGGGAAAACCAGCTCAAAATGAACCTGTGAATAGTTAGCTTACGGTTATACCAATATCAAAAAGAGTCCTGTATATTCTTTTGGCCATAGTTTGAGCTTTACTACTTTTAATTATTCAGATTTGAAAATTTCAAATCATAAAATGAAAATGAAGCAAGAAAACTATCAAAACGGTATATTTGCATATTAAGTGAAACACTAAACCTCTAAATCCAAAACCAATATGCGATTATTCCTTGGTTGTTTTCTTTTCTTATTTGTTCTTCCTGTTTTTTCGCAAGAAAATGCAAACACGGAAAATGCTCCAAAAGCAAAAATAGATTCTCTGTACAGGGAAGACCAATTTTATTTTAGCTTTACCCTTAATACCTTGCAAAACAAACCGGCTGGGTTGACTCAAGATAAATTCTCGTCGGGGTTTTCTACGGGATTTCTTAGAGATATGCCCATAAACAAAAAAAGAACCTTCGCCATAGCTCCCGGCCTTGGTTTTACGCTAAATAATTTCAACCAAAATCTGGCTATTACAACAGCAAACAAAGTTTCGGCTTACACCATTATTGATTCCAATACGGATTATAATAAAAATAGATTGTCCCAATTTTTGATTGATGTTCCCATTGAATTGAGATGGCGGACATCTACTTATGAAAGTCATAAGTTTTGGCGGATTTATGGCGGATTAAAATGGAGTTATTTGATTTATGACAAGTCCGTTTATGAAGATGCACAAGGCAAAATCGTTGTCACAAACAACAAAGACTTTAATAAATTGCTATACGGAACTTATCTTTCAGTGGGTTACAACACCATAAATGTGTATGTTTATTACGGATTGAATTCCTTATTTAAATCGGCGAAAACCAGCACGGAATCCGTAGATATGAATTCGATAAATATTGGAGTTGTTTTGTATATTCTATAGCCAAAAACGCAACAAAAGTAGTTGTGGAATTATTCCCAAAAGAAATCCAATCACTAATTCTTTTGGCGTGTGTGCTTTCATCTCCAATCTTGAGGAAGCCACAAAACCATTCATAAGAACTAAAAAAGCAATCAAATTGATGTTTCGGGTTTGACTGTGGACGCTTAATCCAATGACAAAAACCGTAAAAGCACTTATGGCTATCGCATGAAGACTGGCTTTTGTACTTAAAAACAACAATGCCAACGCCAAAACGGTACTCAACAATCCTCCCAAAAAGAAAAAATGGAATTCAGGATAATGGTCCAATGTGATGCTTTTCCTCACCAATAAAATAGTCAAAAAGGACTGAATCACTAACGGAATTTTACGCTGCGAAATCTTCGAAATCATAATGGAATCGACTTGTCCCGCAGTACGCAAAAGAAAAAAAAACAGGATGGGAAGCAGTAGCGTAATAATCACTATTTGAAAAATAGCAAAGTATTTTTCTGGATTTGTAAAATAAGAATCATTCCAAAAAAAGTAAAACAAGGCGGCATATACCGGAATGAATATCGGATGGAATACATAGGAAAAAAAAGGAATTATTTTTTTCAAGGTTTTCACTTGGTAAATCTAAAATCGTTAATCAGCAATCTAAAATCTTAAATCTTTTTTCTCATTCTCGCCACCGGAATATCCAATTGTTCCCTGTATTTAGCAATGGTTCTTCTGGCAATGGGATAGCCTTTTTCCAAAAGAATTTCGGCCAGTTGATCGTCCGGAAGTGGTTTGCGTTTGTCTTCGTCCTCAATGACGTCTTGCAGGATTTTCTTAATTTCGAGCGTCGAAACATCTTCGCCTTGATCGTTTTTCATCGCTTCGGAGAAGAATTCCTTGATTAATTTTGTTCCATAAGGCGTTTCCACATACTTGCTGTTCGCCACGCGGGAAATCGTCGAAATATCCAACCCAACCATATCGGCAATGTCTTTCAAAATCATCGGTTTGAGCTTAGTTTCATCGCCTTCCAAAAAGTATTCCTGTTGGTAATGCATAATGGCGTTCATCGTCACATAAAGTGTTTCCTGACGTTGTTTGATGGCGTCGATAAACCATTTGGCCGAATCCAGTTTTTGTTTGATAAACTGCACCGCATCTTTCTGCGCACTCGATTTGTCGCGCGAACTTTTATACGTTTGCATCATTTCCTGGTAATCTTTGGAAACATGCAAAGACGGTGCATTCCTTCCATTCAGGGTCAAAACCAATTCGTCGTCGACAATTCGAATGGTGAAATCAGGAACAACATGTTCCGTGATTTTGTTGCTTCCGGTAAAGGAACCACCCGGTTTCGGGTTGAGTTTTTCTATTTCATGAATGGCCGTTTTGAGTTGCTCATTAGAAACATTGTATTTTTGCTGCAGTTTGTCGTAATGTTTTTTTGTAAAAGCATCAAACTGGTTTTCGAGAATATCAATTGCCAAAGCCACGTATTCCGTAGGTGTTTTGTGTTTCAATTGCAGCAACAAACATTCCTGCAAATCCCGAGCACCAACACCTGAAGGTTCCAGCTCGTGGATGATATTCAACATTCTTTCTACCGTTTTTTCATCGGTGTAAATGCCTTGGGTAAACGCCATGTCGTCAACCATATCGGGAATGCTTCGTCGGATATAACCCATATCGTCGATGCTTCCCACCAGAAATTCTGCAATTTCCCGTTCTTCGTCATTCAACATGAAAGTATTCAATTGATTGATTAAATCTTGGTGAAAACTAATCGGCGCAACCAATGGTGACTCTCTTTCTTCGTCGTCATCGCTGTAATTATTGGCTTGAGTCTTGTAATCCGGCGTTTCGTCGCTGCTTAAATATTCATCAATATTAATATCGCTGGTATCTTCACTTTCATTGTCGTCATAATCGTCGAATTCGTCGTTGGCATCATCATTGTCGAATTCGTCCTTGTCGTATATTTCTTCTTCCTCGGTTCCTGTTTCCAAAGCTGGATTTTCATTCATCTCTTCCAACAAACGTTGTTCGAATGCTTGCGTAGGCAATTGAATTAACTTCATCAACTGGATTTGTTGTGGAGATAATTTCTGGGACAGTTTTAGATTTAGAAATTGCTTAAGCATATTAGTTTATTTGGTTATTCGTTAATTTGGTTATTTGGAACGAATCCACAAATAACCAAATCTACAAATCAACTTTAATTAAAATTCTGCATTTTGTGGTGTTCTAGGAAAAGGAATTACGTCACGAATATTAGTCATTCCGGTTACAAAAAGCACCAATCTTTCGAATCCAAGTCCAAAACCAGAGTGAACGGCGCTTCCGAATCTTCGGGTGTCTATATACCACCATAATTCTTCCTCGTCAATTCCCAGGGCTTTCATTTTTTCGACCAAAACGTCAAAACGTTCTTCTCTTTGTGAGCCTCCCACGATTTCTCCAATTCCAGGAAAAAGGATGTCCATGGCACGAACTGTCTTTTCGTCTTCGTTCAAACGCATATAAAAAGCCTTAATATTGGCTGGATAATCAAACAAGATTACCGGGGATTTAAAATGTTTTTCTACTAAATAACGCTCGTGTTCCGATTGTAAATCAGCACCCCATTCGTTGATGATGTATTGAAATTTCTTCTTTTTGTTTGGTGTGCAATCTCTCAAAATGTCAATGGCTTCAGTATATGATACCCGTTTGAAATTGTTTTCCAAGACAAAATTTAATTTTTCCAACAAAGTCATTTCGCTTCTTTCGGCTTGTGGTTTTGATTTTTCTTCTTCCAGCAAACGGCCTTCCAAGAATTTCAAATCTTCGGGACATTTGTCTATTGCATATCTAATGACGTACTGGATAAAATCTTCGGCCAAGTCCATATTGTCATTCAAATCATTGAAAGCCACTTCGGGTTCAATCATCCAAAATTCAGCTAAGTGACGCGATGTATTGGAGTTTTCGGCTCTAAATGTTGGTCCAAAAGTATAAATTTGACCCAAAGCCATCGCAAAAGTTTCGCCTTCTAATTGTCCGGAAACAGTTAAATTGGTGTGTTTTCCGAAGAAATCTTTTTTGTAGTCAATGTTGCCTTCTTCGTTTTTAGGTAAATTGTCTAATGGCAAGGAGGTTACTTGAAACATTTCGCCCGCACCTTCGGCATCGGCTCCTGTGATGATGGGCGTGTTGACATACACAAACCCTTTTTCTTGAAAATAGCTGTGAACGGCGAATGACAAAACGGAACGAATTCTCATAATCGCTCCAAAAGCATTGGTTCGAACTCTTAAATGCGCATTTTCACGCAAGAATTCCAAGGAATGTTTTTTGGGTTGCATCGGGAATTTCTCCGCATCAGAGTCGCCAAGAATTTCGAGTTTTGTAACTTTGATTTCGTATTTCTGCCCGGCTCCCTTGCTTTCAACCAAATCGCCTGTTACCGAAATTGCGGCTCCAGTTGTGATTCTTTTCAAAGTTTCTTCGGGCGTGTTTTCAAAATCAACAACACATTGTATATTATTGATGGTCGAACCGTCGTTCAACGCAATAAATTGATTGTTTCTAAAAGTTCTTACCCAACCTTTTGCATTAATTTCCTGCAACGTAGTTAAGCTGTTTAGCAAGTCTTTAACTCTTGTATGTTTCATTTTGAATGTTTGATTTTGGAAATACAATTTACGCTATTGTAAAATTAAATACGTTTGTATTGCAAATATAATTGATTT
>Ga0214162_1000175_pt1 | contig 15963 bp, 13 predicted proteins | sample LakMenepilimnion_3_FD_153000 | JGI IMG/M metagenome (GOLD analysis project Ga0214162, IMG submission 153000) | Freshwater microbial communities from Lake Mendota, WI - Practice 20APR2010 epilimnion v5 | ecosystem: Environmental > Aquatic > Freshwater > Lake > Epilimnion/Euphotic zone | place...
ATGTTCATATTCGGATCCTTTTGTCATTTCTATTAAGCACACGCTTTGGCGGTGCAGACTGCGTATTGTGCCACAGAGGATGGCCTGAGCGTAAATCGGTGAAAAGGGGGTGCCTCACTCGGGGATTTGAGCGTTAAGTGCGGCAAAAAGGTGCGGCCCAGCTGCCACGGTGAGGTTGAGGCCATGCCAGGGGCGGGTACTCACCGTTGCTCCTGCCTCCCGGGCAATGAGCTCCGCGGCGGCAAGATCCCATTCATAGAGCCCGGTTTCAAAGTAACCATCGACCATTCCCGTGGCGACATGACAAATATCTGCCGCTGCCGAACCAATACGGCGAAGATCGCGTATTTTTGGCAAGAGTGCATTAACAATCTTTAACTGCTCGATCCGATTATTAACATCGTATGCAAATCCGGAGGAGATGAGTGCGCGATTGAGTTCGATGGGGTCATTGCAGGCAATCTCCACATTGTTCAGGAATGCTCCCCCGCCCTTTGATGCATGCCAGGTGGCATTAACTGTTGGTGAGTGGACAACTCCAACTAGCGTTCCGCTCTCATCCTTTGCAGCAATACTGATTGCCCAACCAGGCAAACCATAAAAATAATTTACCGTCCCATCAACAGGATCGATAACCCAGGTAACACCGCTTTTACTTTCACGCGCTGCCCCTTCTTCGCCAATGATTCCATCATCAGGGCGAGCAGCCAGAATACTTTCGACAATTAACTTTTCTGATGCAAGATCCATTTGGGTTGCAATATCAATAGCTGTTGATTTAACAGTTAAGTCCCACGATGCAGGTCTATTGATCAGCAAATCACCAGCCTGCTGTGCAATCTTTAGTGCCAAGTCAAGCAATTGCTGCGTATCAGTCATGTCTGCAGTCTAACTGCGAGATAGACTCTTTCCTATGTTCTCAGGATATAAAACCTTAATTAGCACACCTGGGGCCCTGAGATTTTCCATTCCTGGCGTAATCGCACGTATGCCCATCTCTATGGATTCACTTGCACTGATCTTTATTGTGGTAGCAGTCAGTGATTCATATGCACTTGCTGGCGCGCTCAGCGCAACAGCCTCGGTAGTAATGGCTTTTGCAACACCGCATTGGTCGCGGGTTGCAGATCGCATAGGCCAAAGCGCAATGCTGATACGTGTTATTCCGACAAAGGTTATTGGGTTGTCTCTCTTTACTTTTTTAGTCTTAAATCGAGCACCAGTTTGGAGTTGGTTTCTAACAATCATTTTGGCCGAGTCCATGTCCGTTAACACAGGTGGATTAGTTCGCCGCAGATGGCTACATATTCTCAGCCCAGATAAAACAAGTACCGCCGAAGATGAGCAAGATCGTCACTTAGTAAATACTGCATACTCATTCGAAGCGATTATGGATGAAATCGTTTTTATTCTTGGACCCATCATTGTCACCGCATGTGCCACAACAATTGCACCTGCTGCCGGAATAATCTCCGGAATTATCTTTATCCTCATCGGTGTCCCACTCTTTGTTCTGCAAAAATCTACTGAGCCGCCAGCTGCGCCTAAGCGCATTGTGGATCCGCATCCTGCCGTGATTCGCAATAAGCGTGTCCAAGCCGTTGTGCTTGCCACAACTTTATTGGGTGGATTCTTTGGCTCAATTGCAATAGTCACCGTTGCATTTGCAGAAGCTAGAGGCCAAGAGAGTAAATCAGGTCTGCTCTTGGCGATCTGGGCCTTTGGCAGTGGAATTGCGGCCATCATCAACGGCGCAATCAAGTGGAAAATCTCAAGTGCATCCAGATTTCTAATTTTCCTTTTCGCCTTAACCCTTTTGTCTGTGCCCATGCTCTTCACGCACTCAATGACATGGCTGGCTGTTGCACTGTTTTTCAATGGGTTTGCAATTGCACCCCTAGTAATTAATGCATACGGAGTTGCAGAAGGTGCTGTACCTGCCGACCAGATCACCGAAACTTTGACATGGGTTGTAGCTGGCATGCCTATGGGTGGTGCTATTTCCAGTGCGCTTTCTGGACAGATTATTGACCGCTTTGGTGCGGATATAGCTTTTTGGGTTCCGCTGGGATTCATGATTGCGGCATGTGTAGCCACGCTGCCGTACTTCAGTACTTATAAGGCCCTCATCGACTACCCTCGTGCTCGTGACTGAGCTACGACTTAATGGGAAGACCGAAGACGGTCTGTATCTTTCATTGCATGACAATGACGGGAATGAATTCACCATCCGTGTGAGCGACACATTGCGTGCAACTGTAAATCAGCAACGATTGATGGCAGTTCCTACAAATCCTGAACCATCAGTTTCAATCAAAGAAATTCAACGACTGCTTCGTGCAGGACAAACAGCTGAACAAATCGCTCGTGAACATGAAATTTCAATTGAGAAAGTGGAACGATTCGCTGGACCAATTCTTTCAGAGCGTATTTACATCATTGATCAAGCACAGCAGATCGTGATTCGCAAAGAAGGCGGACGCGATGCTGTAACACTTTTAGGTGTTGTGATTTCTCGACTAGCACCACGCAATATTGATTCATCAGAGCTGACTTGGGACACTTGGCGCTTAGAAGATGGCACCTGGACTATTGAACTTCACTACCCAAATAACACGGGTGTTGGAATTGCTCAGTGGAGTTTTGATGCAACCCTACGCACAGTCATTTCTATGGATGAGAATGCACGCTGGATGATGGGTGATGAACCTACGCCTCGACAGCTTCCAACACCGGGGTTAGTTCCGACTGAAGCCTCTCACCCCTCTGAGCGTCGCGTGATCGATGTCTACAGCGAGTACCGCAAAGAAATTCTTACCGATGAAATTGAAGAAGAGCTTGAACCAATCCGAGAAGTTCCACGCTTGGCTGTTATTCGTGAAGAGCCAGATGATGAAGCAGCACGCGATGGAATTACTGCTCGTGCCAAAGTTCCAAGCTGGGATGAAATTATGTTTGGGATCAAGCCTGAGGATAAGCAGCCTTAATTTTCACTTGCCTTAACTCAAGGTAGTTGTAAGTAAACCAACTTGTGACTCAACGTCACTATCAGAGCCATGATGTCCCACCATTGCGCCTTCTTTTTCAGCACGCTCTGCATCTAACAAAACTACTCCCCCACGTGCGATGGCAATGATTTCACCCATTCGATCAAAGGCATCTGCACTGACTTCTGAGCCAAATAAATTGCTTGCTATCGCTTGTTCTCTAGTGAGCACCAGCGCTTTGTCTTTCAAGTATTCCTGCCATAAAGATGCTGCTTCTGTGCGAGCAGCAGTTGAATCAGAGTTTAGATAAATATGACGAGCACGAGGCTCCCCGCCAACAATACTGACGCCTTGCATGAGTGGATTGTCTTGTCCAATAACAATTTTTTCATCCACATTTACCATTCCATGATCTGATGTAATCCAGATTCGTGTTCCTTGTGGGACCTCTTTCATTAACTGTGAAACCATCTGGTCAATCATGGTTAGTGCGCCAATCCACTTATCACTTCCCACGCCATCAGAATGGCCAGCAGTATCCAAATCATTAACATACAAGTAAACAAATGAGGGTGACTTTTGTAATGCGCTCTTTGTTTCAGATATCAAGTCTGTTACAACATTTGCCCCTTTGTACTGCGCTCCACGAAAGACGGCGCGAGTAAAGCCAGAGTTTTCATATCGCTTAGCCGCAACATGAGTCACATTTATGCCAGCAGCAGTTGCTATTTGAAATAATGTTTCAACAGGTTGCCAATGCTCAGGATCAACTCTTTCATCCCACTTGAGTGCATTGAGTAAACGTCCACCACTTCGCGGAACTTGGACTGTGTATCCCAACATCCCGTGAGCACCGGGTAATTGACCAGTAGTTAATGTTGCTAGCGATGTTGCTGTTGTGGATGGAAATGAAGTTTGGATAACTCCATGATTAAACATACGTGACATGGTTGGCATTGCTTCTGCATAGGTGGCTAGTGCGTCATACCCAAAGCCATCAATCAAAAACAGTAGCTCGCGGCCCATCGGAGACTGCCCAACAGACAAGTGATCAACTGCACTGTCTAGGCCAAGAGAAGAAAAGATCGATGGCGTTATCTGGGACAAATGCACGGGCATATCTTCCCACGACTGTGCACTACAGTTTGGCTATGGACCAGGCGATTAAATTCTCAACAGAAGTTGCTGATGCAATCAAGGCTGGAAAGCCAATAGTTGCTCTTGAATCAACAATTATCAGCCATGGCTTGCCGCGACCTTCTAACCTAGAAGTTGCCCTGGAATGTGAGCGAATTGTCCGTGACGCTGGGGCCGTTCCTGCAACAATCGCGTTACTAGATGGAAAAGTCTTGGTTGGCCTAGAGCGCTCAGAGCTAGAAGCTATTGCAAATCGTGATGACATTTCCAAGGCCTCTATTCGTGATCTAGCAATCATTGTTGCCCAAGGTAAATCAGCTGCAACTACAGTTGCAGCAACTGCTCACATCGCAGCAATTTCAGGTATCAATGTTTTCGCTACCGGCGGCCTAGGCGGCGTCCATCGTGGTGCTAATGAATCATTTGATGAATCGGCAGACTTAACCGCTCTATCTCAATTGGATATGACAATCGTCTGCGCAGGAGTGAAATCTATTCTTGATGTTCATGCGACTTTAGAACGACTAGAAACACTTGCTATCGGCCTTGTTGGCTATAAGACCAACTCCTTTCCCGGTTTCTATCTGACTGACTCTGGTTACACCTTAGAACATCGAGTTGATTCTCCAGCCGAAATTGCTGCGATCATTAAGGCTAGAAAAGCAGTTTCAACTCAATTCAAGGCTCTAGTTGTTGCAAATCCTGTTGTGAAAGAAATGCCTAAGCAGCGCCATGATGAAATCTTGGAAAGTGGATTAGCAAAGGCGAAGAGTCAGGGTATTGATGGAAAGTTAGTCACTCCCTTCTTGCTTGAACACTTTCATACCGCATCACAAGGTGAGTCTCTTGCAATCAACACTGAAATTATTAAATCCAATTGTTTATTGGCCGCGCAGATAGCTGTGGCACTGCAATGAAAAAGATTTTGTGCATTGGCGATTTAGCCTTAGATGTTATTTCACAGCTAAAGGAGCCGATTAATTACGGCAATGACACCGCTAGCAAGATCTCTAGCCACCCTGGTGGACAAGCCGCAAATGTAGCAACGTGGATTACTCGCACAAACTCTAAATCTCATTTAGTTGCTCGAACAGGCAATGATCCTGTTGGTTTTGCTTTAATTTCAGACCTAGATAAATACGGTGTGGAACACCTTAATTTGATGCATAGCGGGCGGCCAACAGGAGTTGTAGTGATCTTGGTCGATGCCAATGGCGAACGAACAATGTTTCCTGACAATGGGGCAAATGCAGACTTAGAGGTTTCAGATCTTCCACCATTAGATGATGTTGATGGCGTTTATCTTTCAGGCTATGCACTTCTAGATTTCCGTAGTCGCGAAGCTGTTCTTGCGATGATTAAGAAGATTAAAGCCACGGGAAAACCAATCTTCTTTGATCCAACAACAACTGGTGCAATGAAGATAGTTTCCCGAGAAGAAGTTTTGTCCTGGGTCTCACAAATGGATGGAATTCTGCTCAACAGTGAAGAGGCTCTCTACCTAGGAGATTCGACAGATGTTGAAACCGCTGAAAAGAATCTTCAGAAATACACGCCGCTAGTTGTCATCAAACTTGGCTCTAAGGGAGCTATTGCGGTCAATGGAGATGAAAGCGCAAAGGTCAAGGCGGTTACTACTAATGTTGTCGACACAACAGGTGCCGGTGATTCATTTGCTGCAGGCTTTATTCCCAAGTGGCTAGAAACTAGTGACTTAACTCAAGCCCTCACAGCAGGTGCAGCCCTTGCTGCTAAGTGTGTTTCATCTGTTGGGGCGCGCCCTCCCCTAAATTAACGCTGACTCTTGGCAGAATGCCCCAATGGCAACTGCAAAGACTCCCGCGAAATCAGCGGCTAAAGGTAAGAAACCCGCTGGACCAAAGCCCGGTGAATATCCAGGAAAGATCGTCGATATCGATGTTTCTAAGGAAGTTTCTGATTCCTTTCTTGAATATGCGTACTCAGTAATTTACTCACGCGCACTTCCTGATGCACGAGATGGATTGAAACCTGTCCATCGTCGCATCTTGCATCAGATGGCAGATATGGGACTACGTCCAGAACGTGGGCATGTAAAGAGCGCGCGTGTTGTTGGTGAAGTGATGGGTAAGTTGCACCCACACGGAGATGGTGCAATCTATGACGCACTTGTTCGCATGGCACAGAGTTTTTCAATGGGATTGCCATTGATTGATGGTCACGGAAACTTTGGTTCCCTAGATGCTGGCCCAGCAGCGATGCGTTATACCGAAGCACGCTTGGCACCTGCTGCGATGTCCATGGTTGCAGAAGCAGATGAAGACACAGTTGATTTTGGTCCAAATTATGATGGTCAGCTTTCAGAGCCAGTTGTTTTGCCAGCTGCATATCCAAACCTGCTAGTAAATGGTGGTTCCGGTATCGCGGTTGGTATGGCCACAAATATGGCGCCACATAACTTGGGCGAAGTTATCGCAGCAACTAAGTTTTTAATTGAGAATCCAACTGCAACAGTTAAGCAGTTAATGAAGTTTATGCCTGGTCCAGATTTTCCTACTGGCGGAGAAATTGTCGGTCTAGATGGTGTGCGCGAGGCATATGCAACGGGCAAGGGTTCATTCAAAGTTCGCGCATCTGTTGAAATTGAAAAGGTGACATCTCGCAAGATGGGTATTGTCATCAAAGAGTTGCCATACACAATCGGACCTGAAAAGGTTGTTGAGCGTATTGCCGCCCTTGTTAAAGCCAAAAAGATCCAGGGAATCAGCGACATTATTGATCTTTCTGATGGTCAGACAGGCACTAACGTGGTTATTGAAATCAAGAACGGATTTGAGCCTGAAGAGGTTTTGGAAAAGCTCTATGCGCTGACTCCAATGGAAGATGCCTTTGCTATCAACGCAGTTGCACTTGTTAAGGGCAAGCCACAAACTCTTGGTTTGAAAGAGCTACTTCGTGTATTTATCGATCACCGCATCGAGGTAGTTCGTCGACGTTCTGAGTATCGCAAGGCAAAAGCTGAAGGCAGACTTGGTCTAGTTGATGGATTGCTGAAAGCAATTATTGATATCGATAAGGTCATCAAGATCATTCGCAGTAGCGATGATGCTGCTCAAGCAAAAGATAAGTTGATCAAGGACTTCAAGTTAAATGAAGAGCAAGCAACATACATCTTAGATATGCCGCTTCGTCGTCTAACAAAGATGAGCAAAATCGAACTTGAGACTGAACAAAAGGAGTTAAAGGCAGTTATTGCAGAGCTCACAAAATTGCTAAAAAGCGAAGAGGCAATCAAAGCTCAAGTTTCTGCTGAGTTAACCGCTGTTGGTAAGTCATTTGCTACTCCTCGACGTACTCGAATTGGTGCTGCTTAACCTCTACCGATAGAGTTCGGTGTGATTTCAACCCAAGCCCTCGAACTACGCGCAGGTGCACGTCTTTTAGTTAAAGGCGTAACTGTGCGCATTAATAGCGGCGACCGCATTGGTTTTGTGGGTCGAAACGGTGCTGGTAAATCAACTCTTGCCAAGGTTTTAGCAGGTGAAACTATGCCGGCAGGAGGTGCGGTAAATCGCACAGGAAAAATTGGTTACCTCCCCCAAGATCCACGCACTGGTGATGAACCTGGCACGGTGATTGATCGAATTCTCTCTGCACGTGACCTTGATCAGATTGCAGCACGTATGCGCTCTGTTGAAGAGGAAATGGCAACAGCCCAAGATGAAGCACTCGAAAAGGCTATGGAGCGTTACGGACGAGTTGAATCAGAGTTTTCAGCCGCAGGTGGTTATGCCGCAACTGCAGAGGCTGAAGCAATTGCAACATCTCTTGGTGTGTCAGAGGCTGTTTTCGGCAATGAACTTTCAACTCTTTCTGGTGGTCAACGTCGCCGTATTGAACTAGCTCGCATTCTCTTTAGTGGCGCAGAAACATTGCTCCTAGATGAGCCCACTAACCACTTAGATGCTGATTCCATTGTGTGGCTGCGCGAGTTTCTTTCAAAGTATTCAGGTGGGCTAGTGATTATCTCCCACGATGTTAACTTGATCGAAACAGTAGTAAACAAAGTGTTCTACTTAGATGCCAACCGTAACTGCATCGATGTCTATAACTTGGGCTGGAAGGCATACCTGCTACAGCGTGAGCAAGATGAGCATCGCCGTAAGAAGGAACGCGCAAATGCTGAAAAACGGGCAGAGATTTTGCAGAAGCAGGGTGAGAAGATGCGCGCAAAGGCATCGAAGGCAACTGCTGCCCAAGGCATGTTACGTCGTGCTGAAAAACTTCGTAGTGGACTAGAAGATGTGCGAGTCGCAGACAAGGTTGCAAAACTTCGCTTCCCTACCCCTGCCCCATGTGGCAAGACTCCGCTTTCTGGTGAAGAGCTTTCAAAGAATTATGGATCCCTTGAAATCTTTACCGATGTTTCATGCGTTATCGATAAGGGTTCACGTGTTGTAATCCTTGGACTTAACGGTGCCGGAAAGACAACGCTCCTACGCATCTTGGCTGGTGAACTGGAATCAGATACCGGCAAAGTTGAACACGGCCATGGCTTAAAGATCGGCTACTACGCCCAGGAACATGAATCACTTGATTTCGAGCGCACAATCTTAGAAAACATGATGTCTGCAACCCCAGATATTCGTGAACCAGAAGCCCGTAATACCTTGGGTTCATTCTTATTTGTTGGCGATGATGTTCATAAGCCAGTCAAGGTGTTATCTGGTGGTGAAAGAACACGTTTAGCCTTAGCTGTACTAGTTGTGTCTGCAGCAAATGTGCTACTTCTAGATGAACCAACAAACAACTTAGATCCAGCTTCTCGAGCAGAGATTCTCGGAGCATTAGCTGAATATCAAGGTTCAGTCATCATGGTTTCCCACGATGAAGGCGCAGTGCAGGCTCTAAAGCCAGAGCGCGTTATCTTGCTGCCAGATGGCGATGAGGACTTATGGAAAGAGGAGTACTTCGACTTAGTCTCTATTGACTAAGGCTTACTTACTTTTACTGTGTCTCCATTTTGATCACGAGATATAACTTCAATTCGCACCCCATCAACTGTGATGACATCACCGACCCGAAGTGCGGCATCAGTAAATTGTGAGTCTGTTGAACCAGGACGACGTTGGACTTTCCAGCCACCCTTAATTGATTGAATTGTCATATCAACTGTGTAAACAAGGGTTCCCTCTTGCGATGGGGTCAAAACATCAAAACCCTCGTTTCGACGTGACTCAATTACCAAAATCTTTGAACTAGAAAGTCTTACAACTATCGCCTTGGTTAGATCATTTATTCTCTCAATGGGATTGATTAGCTGTGTCACCCCAGTTGAGGTTATATCGACAACATTTAGACAATTGATTTGAGAATCAGTTAACCATCCCAGCAAATAACGGTTCCACGAGTTCAACTCAGTTGCACCAATAGCCCAGTTGTTTGACATCAAATCCCATGTGCCATAAACAGCATCACCTGGATTTACATACAAATCATGCAAACCAAAGAGGTGGCCAGTTTCATGTGAAATCCAACGCCACGGTGTGCCGCGAGCGATGCTGCTCCACGCATCTGCCCCAGACAAAGTTATATTCGTTACTGGTCCATCATCTGTGGCGATGCCTGCAGCGTTAAGAGGGCCAGCAGGACCATAGGCGATGGATGTCCAAGGAATTTCACGTGGGCTTAAAACATAAACAACATCAAACTGTGAGTAATCAACTAGAGGATCAGCGGTCTCAATAGCCAACTTCCAGTAGGAGTAAGGGTCACCTTGATTCCATGTCCCCATTTTATGGAAGGTTGAACTCACAGGCATGCGAACCCAGTTTTTAAGAACTTGATAATCGAATTTAACTTTGTTTCCAGACATCTTGTAGTAGAAATCATTCTGGCCATCAGTCATCGGTGTGAACTCTTCAGCAGGTGGCCTCTGTCCAACAACATCTGCAAAATCAACAGGGACGATTAGAGCCTTAATAGTGCCAAAACTCGGCAAGCGTCCTGGTGCTTTAGGAAATCCCACCTGCATTTGTCGGTTACCGGTTTGATCTAAGACCTGACATTGAGTAGTTGGTACAAATTTGTTGGCAGGGGTCGTCTGGATTAAATCTACTGTCACTGTAAAGAAGCCAGCAGCATTTGCTGACATCCCTGGAATCGAAAGTACTCCAGAACTATTAATAACGGCCGAATAGCGCTTTCGAAGATACTGCGCTGTATTTGGTTCGACAATGTCAAAGAGATAAGAGCCTGGAACTAGGTTTGCATAAAAACTGCCATCGGAATTTCCAGGATAGAACTTCCACTCCCCGCCAGAGGGTTGAAGCCAAACGCCAGGTGATCCAGCTTTAACTTTCTTATCACTTGGGTTATAAATCCAGAGCTTCACATTTGTTCCACCTGGTGCTGCTTGAACTGAAACAGGAAGATCAAAACTTTGTTCAACATTTTTTGGGTTTCCACCAGGACCGCCTGTGTAAACGGTAATACCTTTAACCGGAGGTGGAATCGCGCCACTGACTGTTGGAGTTGGAGTAGCAGTCGGTGTTGGGGTTGGGGTCGGTGTTGGAGTCGGTGTCGGTGTTGGAGTCGGTGTCGGTGTTGGAGTTGGCGTTGGAGTGGGAGTAGCAGTTGGAGTTACCTTGGGTTTAACAGCAACGGGTTTACTCCACACCAGTTTTTTACCGGATTTAACACAAGTGAACTTCTGTGATTTATAGGTTTGCTGTTGCCCAAGCTTGGTGCAGGATTTACCTGTAACAGGTGCTGCAGCATTACTTGTTGGAACAAAAAGAAAGCTTGCGCTTAAGACAAGAATTGCTAGGTAGGCTCTTTGGCGCATGCTCAAATGATAGTTAGATTTACGGGAGAAAGGTTGGTAAATCCTTGGCCAATGACTAAAAAGCCTGGGGCGAATTAGAAGGATGTGAAGCCTGATGACTTACTTGCTATTGACTAGTCACTTAATGGCTTAACCTGCCAATAAGTTTGAATTTGGTATTTACGGGGTTGGCGAAAAATCGTATTATTTCAGCATGAGACGATTATCAAAAGCAGCATCCAGAATAGTTTTACTTGTTTCTCTCGGACTAGTTTTATCAGCATGCTCCGGAGAGAGTAAGGAAGAAAAGGCGCAGTTAGCTCTAGATATGGAAGCTATGAAGAAGTTGGCAATCACTGCATGCTCATACATTGACGAAGTCTATAAATCAAAAACTGATTTTAGTTCAGTGCACGATCAGATCGCCGCAACATTTGATATTCCTGAAGATAAAGCTAAGTATGCATTAGCAGGAGAAGCATTTTTAGAACTGAGTAAGTTAGATGTAGAACGTAGTGAGGAGTTTCTACGTTATTCAAAAGTATTGACAATTCCTGACCCTCTAAGTGGCGAACTTTGGACAAACTCAAGCCGCAGCGCATTGAACAGTGCGCGCGTTAGCGAGGCATGGACTTTCTGTGGCGGCTGGGGAGGCTATGGCGGAATTGGTGACATTCGGCCAAGTGAATATAGCGAAAGCAGCCTTGACACATACTTACAAAGTAAGGAAGTTACTGACTAAGCGTCGATGTGCTCGCGATCGATTTCAGCGTTAGCTATAAATTCTTTACGTGGCGCAACATCGCTACCCATCAATAGTTCAAACATCGCCTCAGAGGCTGCTGCATCTGAGACGGTAATGCGGCGCAAGGTGCGGGCATCTGGATCCATAGTGGTTTCGCGAAGCTGATCCGCGTCCATTTCACCCAGGCCTTTGTAACGCTGAATTGGTTCCTTCCAGCGCTTTCCTTCCTTCTTTAATTCTGCAGTAACTTTCTTCATCTCATCATCACTGTAGGTGTAGATGTAATTACCCTTCTTGCCTCCTCCGCCCACAACTTCGATGCGGTGCAGAGGTGGGATGGCAGCAAATACACGGCCTGAATCAATCAGTGGGCGCATGTAGCGATACATCAAAGTCAATAGCAAGCAACGAATGTGGGCTCCGTCAACGTCAGCATCTGACATCAAGATAATGCGGCCATAGCGTGCTTCATCTAATTCAAAAGACTTGCCAGAGCCCGCACCGATTACCTGAATAATCGAGCCACACTCTTTGTCTTCGAGCATTTGTGACAATGATGCTTTCTGGACATTCAGAATCTTTCCTCGAATTGGAAGAATAGCTTGGAACTCACTATTGCGAGCAGCCTTTGTTGTTCCAAGGGCCGAGTCACCTTCCACGATAAACAATTCTGTGCGCGTTACATCCTCGGAGCGACAATCTGAAAGCTTGGTAGGCAGTGATGAAGATTCAAGTGCGTTCTTGCGACGTTGCAGATCCTTGTGGGCACGTGCACTAATACGGGTACGTGATGCTGCTGCAATCTTTTCAAGAACAAGTCGTCCATTTGCCTTATCAATACGCTTTGTTGTGTTGAAGTATTCCTTCATCTTTTCTGCGACCACAGCAGAAACAATTCTTGTAGCCGCTGCAGTTCCTAGAACTTCTTTTGTCTGTCCTTCAAACTGTGGCTCGGACATACGAACTGTCACAACGGCTGTTAAGCCCTCAAGCACATCGTCCTTGATTACATCAATTTCTTTATTTGACAGAGTCTTGGTTGAACGTAGCGCCTCATTAACAACCTTAACTAGCGCCTTTTCAAAACCAACTACGTGGGTTCCACCTTTAGGTGTTGCAATGATGTTTACAAAGGAGCGCTGGGTAGTCTCAAAGCCATTGCCCCACTTCATCGCGATATCAACCTCCATATCGCGCTCAACCTCAGTTGAAACCATATGGCCCTTGTCGTCCAATACTGGAACAGTCTCTTGGTAGTGACCGGTGCCGTAGATACGAATGACATCGCCAACAGCTTCATCTGGCTGTAGATAATTACAGTACTCGGTGATGCCGCTCTTGTGGAAGAAAGTTTCACTTGTCTTTGTCTTAGTGCGATTGTCATTAACAATCAGCGTTAGTCCAGGCACTAAGTAAGAAGTTTGGCGAGCACGTGCATAGATCTCTTCTAGTTCAAGTTCGGCTTCCTTCAAAAAGATCTGGCGATCACTCCACCACTTAATACGAGTGCCGGTTACCTTAGAAGAAATCTTTCCAATTACACGTAATCCTGATTTTGGTTCAAAAGGAGCCTTTGGTCCATCACCATCAAAAATTCCTGCTGTTCCGCGCTGGAATGACATCCAATAAATTTTGCCATCACGATCAACTTCAGCATCAAGGCGTGAAGCAAGAGCGTTTACAACAGATGCACCAACACCGTGCAAACCGCCAGATGCTGCATATGAGCCGCCACCAAATTTTCCACCAGCGTGCAATTTTGTGAGAACTACTTCAACTCCCGTGAGTCCAGTCTTTTGTTCCTTATCCACCGGAATACCGCGACCATCATCATGGACCTCTACAGAGCCATCAGACTCAAGATTGATTTCAATTTTCTTGCAATGTCCAGCTAGCGCCTCATCAACAGAGTTATCAATAATCTCCCACAAGCAATGCATGAGGCCACGTGAGTCGGTAGAACCGATATACATTCCTGGGCGCTTGCGAACTGCATCTAGGCCTTCAAGGACCGCTAAATCTTTTGCGGTATAACTATCTTGCGAAGGGGTCGCACTTACATCTTTCTCGGCCATGGGGCGAAAGATTATCTTCCTCACCCCATTTTTACCCTTAAGCGCGCCGTATACATCTCAGATAGTGGAAATTGTCGACTCTCAGCGTTAAATCAGTGTTCTTTAGGGAAAAAAGAATAAATATAACGAGCGGGGAATAAATAAATGTGGTTTCCTGTTCCATAGGAAGTACACGGAAACGGAGAGAGATATGACAGAACAGATGTTGCTTGAATCAGTACCTCTTAACGCCCTAGATCGATGCGATCGTTGCGGCGCTCAGGCTTATGTCCGCGCAGTGCTTCTCAACGGCGGAGAACTCATGTTCTGTGCCCACCACGGCAAGGAATACGCTGAAAAGCTAAAGCCAATTACCGCAAAGATTCAAGATGAAACAGAAAAGCTGATTGAATCTAAAAACTAGATTTATTAAAAAAGCCCTTATGCGAACACTCGCATAAGGGCTTTTTTGTTTTAACTCTTAATCTAGGTAGTCGCGTAGAACCTGGCTGCGTGATGGGTGACGAAGCTTTGACATTGTCTTTGATTCAATCTGGCGAATACGTTCACGAGTAACTCCGTAAACTTTACCGATCTCATCAAGTGTCTTTGGCTGACCATCTGTTAAACCAAATCGCATTGCAACCACGCCTGCTTCACGCTCTGACAATGTATCTAGAACTGAGTGCAACTGCTCTTGTAGCAAAGTGAATGAGACAGCATCAGCTGGAACAACAGCTTCTGAGTCTTCAATTAAATCGCCAAACTCTGAATCTCCTTCTTCACCTAGTGGTGTGTGAAGTGAGATTGGTTCGCGACCGTACTTTTGAACTTCAACAACCTTTTCAGGTGTCATATCAAGTTCTTTTGCTAACTCTTCTGGAGTCGGTTCACGACCAAGATCTTGAAGCATCTGGCGCTGAACACGTGCCAACTTATTAATAACTTCAACCATGTGAACAGGAATACGGATTGTGCGAGCCTGATCTGCCATCGCGCGAGTAATTGCCTGACGGATCCACCATGTTGCATAGGTTGAGAACTTGTAACCCTTTGTGTAGTCAAACTTCTCAACGGCGCGAATAAGGCCCAAGTTACCTTCCTGAATCAGGTCCAAGAAGAGCATTCCACGGCCGGTATAGCGCTTTGCAAGAGAGACAACCAGACGTAGATTTGCTTCGAGCAAGTGGTTCTTGGCGCGCTTTCCATCTTCTACTAGCCATTCCAGTTCGCGCTTGTACTTCTTATCAAGCTTCTTCTCATGCTTCAATTTTTCTTCTGCAAAAAGACCAACTTCTACGCGTGTAGCAAGCTCAACTTCAAGCTCTGCGTTTAGCAACGCAACACGGCCAATCTGCTTTAAATAATCCTTAACTGGGTCTGCTGTTGCACCAGCTGTCATAACAGTCTGAGCAGGAGCATCATCTTCTTCAGATGCCTTTAATGTAAAGGCATCTTCTTCCTTGCCCTGTGTTGCTTCATCAGCCAAGTCCACAACACGAGGTTGGGCACCCTTTTCTTCTTCGCTGTCGATGATTTCGACAACTTCCTTAATGAGAGTCTCAACATCTTCTAGTTCAACTTCTTCTAACTCAACTTCTTCGCCATCAATCTTAGTAATTACTGACTTACCAGTCTTTGCATCAACCTTTGGTGCTGCAACTTCTTTTACTGGCTCTGGCTTAGGTGCGATTAACTCATAATCAGACTTCTTTAGAATGCGAGAAGGAGATCCAAGTCCGCTCTTGCGAAGTTTTTCAATCATCACTGGAACTTCTGCTGCGAGCGCGCGTGCCTCATCAACTAAATCTTTATCGACCTTCTTAGGAATTCTATTAATTGACGTAACACCGCGAGCATCAAGTTCAGCTAGGACTTCGTTTTGACGAAGAACTGCGTTCTTTGCATCAACAATTTGCTGAACATCTTTTGCCGTTAAATCTTTTTTAAGTTCAATCTTCTTTACAGGTGCGGCCTTTTTAACTGGCGCTGCTTTCTTGGCAGGTGCGGCCTTCTTGGCTACCGCTTTCTTAACAGGTGCGGCTTTTTTAGCAGCGGCCTTTTTTACTGGCGCTGCTGCTTTTTTAACAACAGCCTTTTTCGCTGGCACGGCTTTCTTTGCAACAGCCTTTTTCGCTGGTGCGGCTTCCTTCTTCGCAGAAGTTTTTGCCTTCACCTTGTTTTTGAGCGCACTAAATACAGCCACAATTGTCCTTTGATTTTTTCAGCGAGTCC
>Ga0214162_1000176_pt1 | contig 15907 bp, 11 predicted proteins | sample LakMenepilimnion_3_FD_153000 | JGI IMG/M metagenome (GOLD analysis project Ga0214162, IMG submission 153000) | Freshwater microbial communities from Lake Mendota, WI - Practice 20APR2010 epilimnion v5 | ecosystem: Environmental > Aquatic > Freshwater > Lake > Epilimnion/Euphotic zone | place...
GTGTTTTCTAATCTTTAATCAAACCACAACAAAAGCTTCCATTGGTCGCCAAGGTTTGAAAATATCGTGTTTTCTAATCTTTAATCAAACCACAACTGTTAATTTCTTTTAATTGAATAGGCTCGTAATATCGTGTTTTCTAATCTTTAATCAAACCACAACAAATTTACTTCTTCTAAACTAAGCATCGCAAATATCGTGTTTTCTAATCTTTAATCAAACCACAACAACTTGACACTTCAATCACTTATTACAGAGAATATCGTGTTTTCTAATCTTTAATCAAACCACAACATTTTACGACAAAGAAAACAAAGTCAACGTAATATCGTGTTTTCTAATCTTTAATCAAACCACAACACAGGTGGCCGAGGCTCTGGTAAGTCATTTAATATCGTGTTTTCTAATCTTTAATCAAACCACAACGACATCAATCGTTTGTCGTCTGGTCTTACTAATATCGTGTTTTCTAATCTTTAATCAAACCACAACGACTCGCTAAAACAATGTTTCTCTTTTCATAATATCGTGTTTTCTAATCTTTAATCAAACCACAACTTTAACATCGTGCTCGATTGTGCTATTCCCAATATCGTGTTTTCTAATCTTTAATCAAACCACAACGCAAGCCCTTGATCTACCTGCTGTAATATAATATCGTGTTTTCTAATCTTTAATCAAACCACAACATCAATTGGCTTGGTATTACTTGGTTATTTAATATCGTGTTTTCTAATCTTTAATCAAACCACAACCATAATTAATAATTTAAAAACCCTGATAAAAATATCGTGTTTTCTAATCTTTAATCAAACCACAACGTGAGTGTTTTGTCCCTTTCGTTTTTACCCAATATCGTGTTTTCTAATCTTTAATCAAACCACAACTATACTTTTCAGTATTCATTTTTTGACTGAAATATCGTGTTTTCTAATCTTTAATCAAACCACAACTTGAGATACCAGCTTTATCACCTTTTGTCAAATATCGTGTTTTCTAATCTTTAATCAAACCACAACGATGTTTAAACTTGTGGTAATTTCAGACGAAATATCGTGTTTTCTAATCTTTAATCAAACCACAACAGGTTTAATAGATTAGATTAGATTAATTAAAATATCGTGTTTTCTAATCTTTAATCAAACCACAACGAGCGATTACTCTTTTCATCAATTGCCCCTAATATCGTGTTTTCTAATCTTTAATCAAACCACAACTGAATTGTGGGCGGTTAACTAAATCAATTAATATCGTGTTTTCTAATCTTTAATCAAACCACAACACGGGATTCGATTAAAGGCATAACGTTAGGAATATCGTGTTTTCTAATCTTTAATCAAACCACAACTAAGGGAGCATATTTTACTTGTGCTATATTAATATCGTGTTTTCTAATCTTTAATCAAACCACAACGGACCAAATGAAACCTATTATAAAAGAAAAAATATCGTGTTTTCTAATCTTTAATCAAACCACAACTAAGTATCTATTAATAGTTGCAACCGCTATAATATCGTGTTTTCTAATCTTTAATCAAACCACAACTTATCATAATTGATGGTTTAATTTTTTGTAAATATCGTGTTTTCTAATCTTTAATCAAACCACAACTGAGTATGGTGTAAGTCAATATACAGCCGAAATATCGTGTTTTCTAATCTTTAATCAAACCACAACTACCTTTCAATTTCGTGTTAAACCGAAAGAAATATCGTGTTTTCTAATCTTTAATCAAACCACAACTATTCCTGCAGTCACAACTTTAGGGGCAACAATATCGTGTTTTCTAATCTTTAATCAAACCACAACCACCAACGCTGGTTGCTCTCATTCGGTGCGAATATCGTGTTTTCTAATCTTTAATCAAACCACAACTCAAACTTCAAACGGTGGTGGCGTAGAGGGAATATCGTGTTTTCTAATCTTTAATCAAACCACAACTTGTAAGCGTTACTGTCTTAATCTTTGTAAAATATCGTGTTTTCTAATCTTTAATCAAACCACAACTAATTTGGTACGACAAATTTATAAAAAGTTAATATCGTGTTTTCTAATCTTTAATCAAACCACAACAATACCTGACCGTATTGTTTGGCAAATTTAAATATCGTGTTTTCTAATCTTTAATCAAACCACAACACAGGTGGTAGAGGCTCTGGCAAGTCTTTTAATATCGTGTTTTCTAATCTTTAATCAAACCACAACACGTTAGCAGTAATCTTAAAGAGCATCCGAAATATCGTGTTTTCTAATCTTTAATCAAACCACAACTGTAGATTTGTACTCAGATAATAACAACGAAATATCGTGTTTTCTAATCTTTAATCAAACCACAACAATTCGTCATAGGCTGTGATTCCATCTTTAATATCGTGTTTTCTAATCTTTAATCAAACCACAACTATAATGGGATGATTTTTGCAACTTCCCAAAATATCGTGTTTTCTAATCTTTAATCAAACCACAACTGAAAGCTACTGCATCCCTGCTGGGCGGATGCCATACCTTCCAGTTGTGGTTTGGCTGTTTAAGATGTTGAGCGAAATGTCAAAGAACATACAAATTTACAACTTTTCAATTTTACCCGAAACTGTAATTTTTACTTTTATTGGATTAAAAGAAAACCATCCCGTTTTGCCTTCTCCAAAACCTCTAATTTGCTTATAATCATCATCTGTAATAGTAGATGATTTATGTTTTCTAAAGAAATAATCTCCTGAAGTCAACTTTTGCACTCTATACAAATGCTCTTTTAATACATCATAATCTGGATTCTCCCAATTAATTTCTTCTTCTTTTACTCCTAACAAAAACATATCATTAATATGCAAAGTCGTTATTATTGCAGCACCATCACTTGGCAATTGATAAACAGGTAATCCTTGTCGTTTTCGTTCTACTACTGTCCAGAAAGTAACTACTTCTTCTTTTAGATTTTCATTTTTATCTTTATAAATCAATACATGATGGTTGTTTCTTGGGTTTACCCATTGGTTTACATTGTCTTTTAATTGTTCTGCTCTTCCAATACTTTCTTTCATTCTAATTTTTAAAATAGGCACTGGTGCACCATTTTTATTGGGTAAGAAAATTTGAGGTTGTTTTATTCCATTTTCATCCACTATAAAAAAAGTATTGGCAGGAATAGCCCCTTTAACAAATCCGCCTAATTCTTGTATTCTTTTTAGAATGAGTTTTTTTATAGTCTCATCCACTACTTTTTCTAATTGTTTTTCAGTGGTCAAGCTATCTATAGATTTTCTAACATGAAAGGCTTCTTCCCCATTGAAGTCTCTTTTACCAAAAACGGTTTCTTTATGCAATTGCCCTCTAGCCGCAATTCCTATATTTTTATATTTCACTCCATTTTTCTCTGTAGTGTGCGTTCTTACTGTTATGGTATTGCTAATACGTTTATGAGAAATTAATATTTTATCTACTGCTTTTTCGGCATCAAATCTAAAAGTCTCCCAAGGCGTGGGAAATTCTTTTAAATCATAGTTTCTATTATACCTGTTCCATTTAGATAATTCTTGCAAGTAGCTCGCTTTACCACAAGCCATGACTAAAGCATCGATAGCATGATGGCGGTGGTCTTCACGGGTTTTGGCATTTTCATCGTTCAGGACGGTATTCAGCCCCCATTTTTGGCGCAAGTTAGCAGTCATTTGCCCTGGTGAAACCGCTACTTTTTTGCACACTTTCGATAGGTAATCTTTGGCTTCTTTACTGATATATCGGGTATCATTTAATTGTCTTGAACTAAAATCATCGTCAAATTTTATTTGAACAAATCGTTTAAATTTTTGATATGCATTAGGATATTCTCTAGTATCCGAAAACAATTTTAAAGCACGTTCTTTTATTGCAGACCAATTGGATTCGTCTTTGCCATAATACTCAAAAGGTGTTTTGTCTCCTTTTCTTCTGTTTTCATCAGCCCAACACAAGGTTTTATTATTAAAACTATCATTTAGGGAACGACTCCAAGGATGAATGTGTTCTATTTGAATCTCGCCCGTAAAAAGTTTACTTACAGGAATTGCAAGTCCTGTGTAAGGGCAAGTTTGCTTGCACTCCTCCCAAAGTTTAAACTTTAGTATATTATCATTGGTTACTCTTGTATATTTTTCAACTTCTACTTTGACCCTATCATTCTCTCGTTCCAAACGCTTTTGGTCTCTGCGAATTTTGTTCCGCTGTGTTTTAGACATTTTTAAGTCCCGAGCCATTTCAACTTTGATTTCATCTAAAGAACCATGTTCTCCAATTAATTCATTAACTAATTTTCGCAACTCAAATAAAGCTGTAATCACTATCGGATTTCTAATCGCTTGTATTTCTTTGTCGGCAAGTAATCCAATAGGGAGTTTATTTACTATAGTCTTCGCGTCAATTGTTGAAGAATGATGGTACAGTTTTTTTAATTGCCTATCATTCAATGCAAAATCTTTAACAAGTAATTCTTTTATAGTATCAATAAACCCTCCTGCTATTTTAGAACGAACAATACCTTCAACATTATCGATCAAATCTAATTGCTTTTGATTGTTTTCGAGAGTATCGTCTTGCCATTTATCACCAAAAACATTTTTTATTCCTCCCATTACAACTGCCACATCATAAGTATACCCCTGTTGTAAAAAAGGTAAAATATTTTCTATAGCTTTTCTACTCAAACTAGCATAACCATCTTTTACATTAAACTTAGAAATAGCTTCAGCTTGTTCATCTGTGAAAGACCAATTTTTAATAGCATACTCTTTCAAGTTTGACTTACTATCAAAAAAATACAAAACATGCCAAATATCTTCCTGCTCTTTTTCAGAGAAATCAAACCATTTTTTGCCAAAATATTTTTTATTAGATAAATTAGAAATGGTATGTGTACCAAAAATTCTATCGTCATCTTTATAGTTAAATTTAAACTCTGAACTTTCCTTTCCGATAGTTTTTCTTAATTTTTTAAATTCAATTTTGTCATGCGATAGGAGCTGTTCAATAAACTTTTCTTTTTCCTGTTGAGTAATTTTACTTCCATTATATTCAACAGTATTCACCCACTGATAAATACGAAATAGTTCCACAGGAATAGCGCTTACAGGGCATTTAGTCTTACTTGGCTCAAAAGAACAATTGCCCACCAAATGCTTTTGGGAACGCAAAGGGCGTTGGTGGAATAAAATTCCATCTTCCTTGTAACCATCAAGCTTTCTTCCTCCAAAAAGTTCTTTTAAATCCTCGTCTAAAACAGAATTAAATTGGGCTTGCTTATTCCATATTAACTCAAATTCATCCACATACATTTTACGTGAAGTATACCGATTTCTGATTCTTTCTAAACCAGCTTTGAAAGGCTCGTTTTCTTTAGGGTAAATGTCAAATAAATAAGAGCCTAAGCTTTTCCCCTCAATGCTTTCAAGGGTCTCGTCTATTCCTATTTTTCCTTCTTTGGGATTGCCTTTAAAAATTGCACCATCATCACTTCCACCTTTTCGGCTGTTGCTTAAAAATCCTCTGCGTTGGATCAAATGGTATAATATTCTACCTATTTCATCTAAAGAAAGTTTTTCTTTAAGTGCTTTTTGTCTTAATTCATAAGGATTTAAAGCAAACCAAACAGCCAATTTATCCGCAGGAAATTTTTTTGTCTTTTTCCAATTTTCAAAATCATTTGCTTCAATAGGACACATTTTGTGTTCCGATAGGGCTTTTAGTAATATTTTCTTTCTTAATCTTCTTCTGAAAAATTGCCTACGGACACCTCTTGCTCCAGTTCTACTAGCATTTTTAGATATTTCGCCATCACCATCACCTAGATTCTCAACACCCATTGGAAAAATCCTGCTTCCAATACCAAGAATTTTATTTTGTTTGTCATCAATTAAAGCCCACCCAATAGAGTTTGTTCCTAAATCTAATCCTAATATTTTAGCCATAATGTTTTTTATTTTAATATTCTTGTAAGTATTGAATGAATTCGTTTGCCCCTTTTACCACGACATCCTTTGGCAGTCCTTTGACAAAACGGGCAATGGGTTTGAGGTTGTTGATGGTAGCCTGCAAACGGTATTGGTTGGTTTTATTGTCTTTTTTAATATGTGGAACACAGTTGGGGTATTCTTCTTTCAACAAAACATAAGCCCGGAGATTGAGCAGAATATCTATTGTATATTGTTTGCCTTTGCTCGAAAAACCAAAAATATCAATAGGTTCAAATAGATGTTTTTCTGCATATTGAAAAGCGTCGGTAGTCAATTTTACCTCCTTGATTCGCTCTACTGCAAAAAATTTGTTTTGTTGGCTTTCGGGTTCATAAGCACATATATAGTGGTAATTTTCAGTAAACTGAATGGGTTCTACTCTCCGGTCGGACACCGTGTTCGAATGTACAGAAAAATATTTTTTCAAGATAATCTGTGTTTTATGAGCCACTGCAGCATTAAGGTTTTCGATGATGCTGCCTATATGCACATTCATCAACTGATTGCCCATATCGTGAAGTTCTGAATCGATGTTTAGTTTTCTTAAAACCGAATCTTTCAAAATATGGGTGTTGCCAAACTGGACAATCAGACTTTTCAAAAAAAAAGCTTCTTCTTGGGTAAAAACAGTATCGTCGTCATTTGTTTTTGCAGGAATAAATACCCTATTCGAACTGTCTTTCTTGATTTCGAAGCCTAATTCCTTAATCAAATCAATATATCGGTAAAAGGTACGTTCTGTGATTTCCAATTGTTTGGATAGCAGTTTCACCGACTTTGGAGGCTGTGTTTTTAGCAAAGCAATTGCTTTTAGCACTTTTAATATCCTGTTTTGGTTGTACATATTGTATAAATGATACTACAAATTAAAGCTTTAAAATTATGAATTTCAAACACTTTGACCCTATTTGACATTTTATTTTTCTTCAAAATGTATTTATATTTTTTTTACTCAAAAAAACAAGTACTTTTGTACTGATTAAAATTTCTAATCTTTAATCTTATCACAATAAGGCTATATGCCGTAGATGAAAATCTTAAGTCCTGCTTCGGTGGGACTTCTTTTTGCTAAACTCCCAAGAAAATTTTCTTTTCATCAATACGATTAACTTAAACGGCCGTGGCAAAACATACAAACTGCCGTGACAAAACAATAATTTAGTCGCGTCCATTTAATTGTTCCGTAAAGACGAATTTGTATCTTTGAGCGTATAACTTTCAAAATCAATCCTTATGGCTGTCCCATTTACTGTAACTAAAAAAAATATTCCTAGTCAACCCAATCCCATAATTGCTTATTACCCCAGGGTTGCATCAAGTGGTGTCCTGGATTTAGAAGATTTATCAGAACGTGTTTCTGTCAGCTGCTCCGCAACCCAATCCGATTGTTATGCAGTTATCATTGGTCTTGTCAAGGAAATATCTTCCGCCTTAGAACAAGGAAATATTGTTCGTCTAGGACACTTGGGTTCCTTTCAAATAAGCGTACAAAGCACAGCTAGCGCAACTCCTGAAGAAGTGGATAAAACGAAAATAAAACGAAGTTCTATTATTTTCCGTCCTGGCAAAAAATTAAAACTAATGCTGAAACAATTGGTTTTCAAAAAAATAGTCAAAACTTAAAAAACTTATTGCACTATTTTAACCACCATACACAAATACTAATTTTACGAACAGGTCGCGACCTGTCCCCAACGTACTGCAAATAAAAAATTTTTAATCCTTACGATATATTCCTTACTTTTACTTTTTACAAAAAACCTGTACGGACAGGTCGCGACATATACGGACAGGTCGCGACCTTTACGGACAGGTCGCGACCTGTCCCTACGAAATCACACCTAAACCACCCTTTTATGTCAACCATGCTCCCGTTTTTACTGCTTTTTATCGTCGCTCTCGCTATTGGAGTTTTCATTGGAAAACTACTGTTTTCAGCCAAATCACAATCGGAAAAAGCATTTCTAGAAGAGAAACTCAACAATCTTAAAGAACAATACAAAATAGAAAAATCGGACTGGGATACCAAATTGCGACAAGTTATGGAAGAAAAAGAATCCATTCGCAACGAGAAAGAATCCATCAATATTCAACTCACCAAAAAAGAGGTCGATTTTGAAAATCTTTGGCAACGCAATAAGGAGCAAAAGGAAGAAGTTGAAAAACTACAGGAAAAATTCACCAAGGAATTTGAAAATCTAGCCAATAAAATTCTAGACGAAAAGTCCAGCAAATTTACCGAGCAGAACAAGGAGAATATGAAAAATATCTTGTCGCCTTTGCAAGATAAAATTCAGTTATTCGAAAAGAAAGTCGAAGATACTCACAAAGAAAGCATTAACCATCACGCAACTTTGCGCCAACAAATTATAAACCTGAGTGAATTGAATGCCCAAATGAGCAAGGAAACCTTGAACCTGACCAAAGCCTTGAAAGGCGACAGCAAGATGCAAGGAAATTGGGGAGAACTAATTCTGGAAAGAGTACTGGAAAAATCAGGACTGGAAAAAGACCGAGAATATTTTGTGCAACAATCGCATACTAACGGAGAAGGTAATCGTGTTTTTCCCGATGTGGTCATCAATCTTCCTGACGGCAAAAAGATGATTGTCGATTCAAAAGTCTCGCTGACCGCTTATGAAAAATTCATCAATGAAGAAGACGACAGTTTAAAAAATGGCTTTTTGAAAGAACATGTCAGTTCCATCAAACGACATGTGGAGCAATTGGGAGACAAAAATTACCAGGATTTATACCAAATAGAAAGTCCTGATTTTGTGCTTCTCTTCATCCCGATGGAACCCGCATTTGCTTTGGCGCTGAATGACGACACCACTTTATACAACAAGGCTTTCGAGAAAAATATCGTGATTGTGACTCCTTCCACACTATTGGCGACTTTACGCACGATTGACAGTATGTGGACGAACCAAAAACAACAAGAAAATGCTTTTGAAATTGCGCGACAAGCCGGAGCTTTGTATGATAAATTCGAAGGTTTCGTTGCTGATTTAATTAAGATTGGCAAGAAAATTGACGAAAGTAAAGTAGAATATCAAGGCGCCATGAACAAACTCGTGGATGGAAAAGGAAATCTGATTACTAGTGTCGAAAAACTAAAAAAAATGGGAGCCAAAGCCAAGAAAGCCCTTCCCGAAAATATCTTGAATCGTGCCAATACGGAAAAGGAACAAGTTAATCCTAATGTATAAACTATCGGTACAAATTAAATAATTCTCTTTGTATCAATCCATTTTTATTAATAAAATTAGCTTGATTTTCAGCTAAATAGCGTAACTTTAAATAATTTAATTCATTTACCGATAATGAAAAAAATCATACTGCTATCGCTGGTGTTTTATGCCAATTTTATTTGGGCTCAAGAAGAAATGACTACTAATACGGGCATCATCCATTTTGAAGCATCTGTCCCTTTATTCGAAGAGGTTAAAGCCACAAACAATAAGGCTTCCTGTATTTTAAACACCAAAACAGCCGCTATTGCAAGCGTCGTTTTAATACAAGATTTTCGTTTCAAGATTCCTATGATGGAAAAACATTTTAATGAGAATTACATGGAAAGTGCCGATTATCCAAAAGCTTCTTTTAAAGGAATGATTGAAGGTTTTAACTGGAACACCATAGGAACGTCTTCTAAAGAATTCATATTAAAAGGAACACTTAAAATGCATGGAAAATCAAAAAAAATTACTACTATCGCCATCATTAGAAAGGTGGATGGCGGATTAGAAATCATTTCGGATTTTGATGAAAAAAGCAAAGATTTCAACATTAAAATCCCAGAAATGTTAAGCATGAAAGTGGCCGAAACCGTAAACATAAAAGCTTATTTTTTGCTCAAATAGACTATTTTCCCAGACAATCCCTAAGCGCTTGTTCTAAATTTACAAATCGAAATTGGAACCCTGTTTTTTCTATTTTTTCAGACGAAACTCTTCTTCCTGTGAGAATAATTTGAGCCATTTCTCCCAGAGCCATTTTTATCAAAAAAGCAGGGACATTAGGCAACCAAATAGAATATCCATAAACTTTTGCCAATGTTTTCGAAAAAACAGTATTGGTGGTATTGTCAAAAATTGCCGCATTATAAACTCCAGTCATATTTTTGTTCTTTATGGCTTCGAGATAAATCGCACACAAATCATCTACATGAATCCAGGGCATGTATTGTTTGCCGGAACCCAGTGCAGCACCCAGCCTGAACTTGAAAATAGGGATTAATTTATTCAAGAAACCATCGTCTTTGCCCAATACCAATCCCGTGCGGATTTTTAACACACGAATTCCCAAATCTGCTATAGTATCAGCGGCAGTTTCCCATTTTTGGCAAGTAGAACCTAGAAAATCATTTTCGGGAGCCATATTTTCGGTGCAAATTTCTTCCCCGTTTAAGGCTCCGTAAATCCCTACTCCAGATGCCGAAATAAAGGCATCCAATTTTTTATGGTTCTTTTTTAAAACTTCGTAAATCAGCTGAACAGATTCTTCCCTACTTTGGACAATTTCCTCTTTTCGCTTTGCAGTCCAAGGTTTTTCGGCAATGTTCTCGCCGGCTAAATGTATGATATAATCGGCCTTCAAAACCGATTCTTCCTCTATAAAACGAGTGGGAACATCCCATTTGTAATAGCTAATATCATAAGTGTTTTGTTTATCACTTCTACTTAAAATAGAAACAGAAAAACCCTTCTCAATTAACAAGTTAGTCAATTGTTTTCCTATAAATCCAGCCCCCCCGCTTATTAATACATTTTCTTTCATTTGTTTATATTTGTTATTTTTGAGCGGTTAGATGTAACACTTATCCAAGTCCCTGTATGTCAAGAACTATTTGGGATGAGTATTTCATAATAATACAAAGCTAATTATTTTAAATGATATTCAAAAGATTAACATTTATTTTTGTTTAACATTAAGTGAATATCTTTAAACATTTCATACCTTCGCAGTCTAACTTTAACATTAGAAAAAATGGCTACAAAAAAAACACTAATTACTAAAGATAAAATAGTTTCTATGTACATGAACTATCGATTGGAACATAACGAACAGCCTAAATCAGTATATCAATTTTCAAAAATAAATGGTTTTGACGAATCCCAGTTTTATTCCTTTTTTGGGACACTGGAAAGTGTGGAAAAAGAAATTTTCAAGATGTTTCTGGAAAAAACCGTGGCATTAATCCAAAAAGACCCTGCTTACGAAGGGTATGACATGAAGAACAAAATGTTGAGTTTCTATTTCACATTTTTCGAATTGTTGTCCGCCAACAGAAGTTACGTTGTGATGAGTTTGAAAGAACATCAGAACCTACTGAAAAATCTAATGCAACTTTCCGGTCTTAGAATGGAATTCAAAAATTACATTACCCAAATTATTTCGGATGAAGTAAGAACCCAAAACGAAAAATTTCAAAATTTTCAAGAAAAAGCCATTCAGGAAACCTCTTGGATTCAATTCTTGTTGACAATGAAATTCTGGCTAGACGATGAATCACCCGCTTTTGAAAAAACTGATATTTATATTGAAAAATCAGTAAAAGCAACTTTCGAGTTGATGAATATTGCCCCCATAGACAGCTTAATCGATTTTGGAAAATTTATTTTCAAAGAAAAAACACAAAAAAAATAATGAAAACCATAGACTACATACCTACTTCAAAAATTGAAAGAGCCACAAAACTCGTTCAAACCGGTGCAAAAGTAGGCGTGAATTACCTTAAATATTACGGCGAAAAAATGGTGAATCCAGAAATAACACGTGATAAACTTAATGAAAATAATGCCGAAGACATTTACGACGGACTGAAAAGTCTAAAAGGGAGCGCTCTAAAAGTCGCACAGATGTTGAGTATGGACAAGAGTTTTTTGCCTCAGGCTTATGTGGAGAAATTTTCTTTGTCACAATTTTCGGTTCCGCCATTATCTGCGCCATTGGTTTTGAAAACATTCAAGGCAAATTTTGGTAAAACACCTTATGAAATCTTCGACGAATTCAATGCCAATTCTGTGAATGCGGCTAGTATTGGACAAGTACATCTGGCCATAAAAAACAATAAAAAACTGGCTGTTAAAATACAATATCCAGGGGTAGCCAACAGCATTTCGTCTGATTTGGCCTTGGTAAAACCCATCGCTATTCGCATGTTCAATCTTCAAGGAAAAGATTCTGACAAGTATTTCAAGGAAGTTGAAGACAAATTGATTGAAGAAACCAATTATTTATTGGAACTGAAACAAAGCCATGAAGTGGTTGAAGCTTGCAAAAAAATCGAAAATCTGGTTTTTCCAAACTACTATCCTGAATTTTCCTCAGAAAAAATCATTACGATGGACTGGATGACAGGAATCCATCTTTCAGAGTTTACCAATAAAAACACCAATCAAGAAGTTGCCGACAAAATTGGGCAAGCATTGTGGGATTTTTACATGTACCAAATTCATGTTTTGAAAAAAGTTCATGCCGATCCACATCCTGGAAACTTTTTGGTAAATACGGAAAACCAATTGGTAGCACTTGATTTTGGTTGTATGAAACAAATTCCAAACGAATTTTACACCCCGTATTTTGAATTAATAGACAAGGAAGTCATTGACAACAAAAAAATATTTGCAGAAAAATTATTCGAATTGGAAATCCTCAGAATAGATGACTCCAAGGAAGAAATCGAATATTTCACCAAAATGTTTTATGACTTGCTATCACTGTTTACGAAGCCTTTTCAATCGGAAACTTTCGACTTTTCGGACGAGGTGTTTTTTGAAAACATTGCCAAATTGGGGGAACGCTTTGCTAATGACACCAATCTTAGAAAAATGAATGGCAATCGGGGTTCCAAACATTTCATTTATATGAATAGAACCTTTTTTGGATTGTACAATTTGATGTTTGATTTGAAAGCAAAAATTGTAGTGAACGAATATATAAAATACTAAGGTTGAAAAAAGAATTATCTGATATTGAAAAAGACAGAATCATCGAAATGGCTTGGGAAGACCGAACCACGTTCGATGCCATTTTGTTGCAATTTGGGTTGAAAGAACAAGAAGTTATTAACCTGATGCGAACTGAAATGAAGTCTTCCAGTTTCAAAATGTGGCGCGAAAGAGTGCAAGGCCGAAAAACAAAACACGAGAAATTAAGGGATTTTAGGGAAGGTCGTTTTAAATGTACGATGCAAAGACAAATCAACAACAATAAGATTTCAAAGCGATAAAAATTAATGTCGCGTAATGGGTATTTAGATAAAATAAAAACAAAAAAAGAATGAAAAACATAGTAATCATTGGCGGCAGCAAAGGAATAGGGAGCGCTATTTTGTTACAACAATTAAAGACAAACATGGTTTACAACATCAGCAGAAATGCACCTGAAATCACACATCCCAATCTGAAACATTATTCTTTGGATATACTCCAGGATGCGCTTCCCGAAATAGAAAATATCGATACCTTGATTTATTGTCCGGGTTCTATCAACTTGAAACCCATTGGGAGTCTTAGTATTGATGATTTCAGAAACGATTTCGAAATTAATGTAATAGGTGCGGTAAAAACCATCCAAAAATATTTGCCCGTTTTGAAAAAAGGAACAAATCCATCCATTGTTTTGTTCAGCACGGTGGCCGCAAAACTGGGAATGCCTTTTCACGCCAGTATCGCAACGGCCAAAGCAGGTGTTGAAGGATTGGTAAAATCACTTGGAGCAGAATTGGCATCGGTAGTTCGTATCAATGCTATTGCCCCTACCATTACCGAAACCTCACTGGCAGCAGGGATTTTACGAAACGACCGAATGAAAGAAAACATGGTAGAACGTCATCCGATGAAAGGATATTTAAAGCCTGAAGAAGTGGCGAGTATGGCCAATTACCTGATTTCGGATCACGCCAAATCCATCTCTGGACAGGTTTTTGAAATGGACTATGGCATAGCCACTTTTAAAATTTAAAATACACTCTACCTTCCGGTTTTAATAATTACAGCCAAAGGGTTAAAACTACTTTATCCTGAATAAAAATTTAATACAAAATGATAGCAAAACAAATAAAAGGGTACGAAAAAATCGAAAAATACGACACTGAAACAACTGCCATATTAGCCGAAAATTACAAATCAATTATAGAAAATCTAGGAGAAGACATACACAGAGAAGGTCTTGAAAAAACACCAGAAAGAGCCGCAAAAGCAATGCAGTATTTAACCCATGGTTATGGATTAGATCCTTTAGAAATTTTAAAATCAGCCCTTTTTACTGAAGATCACAAACAAATGATTGTGGTAAAAGACATTGAAGTCTATTCCATGTGTGAACATCATATGCTGCCTTTTTTTGGAAAAGCACATATTGCCTATATTCCAAACGGCAAAATAGTAGGTTTAAGTAAAATCCCAAGAGTGGTTGATGCTTTTTCAAGAAGAATGCAAGTACAAGAAAGATTAACCGATGAGATAAAAAATTGTATCCAAGAAGCCTTAAATCCGCAAGGTGTTGCAGTAATTATTGAAGCACAACACATGTGCATGTGCATGCGTGGTATTCAAAAACAAAATTCAGTAACCACAACTTCTTCTTTTAATGGAGCTTTCGAAAAAAACAAAACCAGAAAAGAGTTTATTAGTTTAGTTTCCAATAAATTGAGTTAAATTTAATTCCTGATTTAAAATCGTGAAAATTCTCTTAACAGGTGCAACAGGGTATATCGGCAAACGGCTTTTACCTATTTTGGTAGCTAAAGGCCACGAAGTTGTTTGCTGCGTGAGAGACAAGAACAGGTTTTATTGTCCCGAAGAATTATGGACAAACATCGAAGTTATTGAAGTTGATTTTCTCAAACCAGAAACATTAACGGCGATTCCAACTGATATAAATGCTGCCTATTATTTAATCCATTCCATGTCAGGGTCTGATGATAATTACGATGAATTAGAAAGAATTTCGGCAGAAAATTTTGTGTATAGCATTGATAAAACAAACGCGAAACAAGTCATTTATTTAAGTGGCATCGTCAATGATGAATCGCTTTCCAAACATTTGTCTTCAAGAAAAAAAGTGGAAGATGTTTTAAACACGGGAAACTTTGCCATGACCACTTTAAGAGCTGGAATCATCGTGGGCTCTGGAAGCGCTTCTTTCGAAATCATACGGGATTTGGTTAACAAACTACCCCTAATGATTACTCCTAAATGGTTGAACACCAAATGTCAGCCCATTGCCATTTCGGATGTGCTCGATTTTTTATCAAAATCACTTTTGAATGCCGTTACTTATGGCAAAAGTTTTGACATTGGCGGTCCTGATATTCTAACCTATAAAGAAATGCTTTTGGGTTTTGCCAAAGCAAAAAAATTAAAACGTTGGATTTATACGGTTCCCATAATGACGCCAAAATTATCATCCTATTGGTTGTATTTTGTAACCTCAACTTCTTATAAATTGGCATCGGCGTTGGTCAGCAGCATGAAAGTGGAAGTCATTTGCAAGGACAACAAAATCAATGAATTGTTGAGCGTAAAACCTATGTCTTATGAACAGGCTTTATCAAGAGCCCTGATAAAAGTTAGTGAAGATAAAGTTGCTTCCAGTTGGAAAGATTCCTTGATAAGCGGAAGATTTAAGAGCAATATATCAAAATTTTTGAAAGTTCCCAAGAAAGATTGCTATACCGACAGACGAAAAAAACAAATAGAAAACCGAGATTTCACTATCGACAGAATTTGGTCTATTGGTGGAGAAACCGGTTGGTATTATGGTGATTGGTTGTGGAATTTACGCGGTTTTATCGACCAATTGTTTGGCGGTGTGGGTTCCAGAAGAGGCCGAACGAACAAACACGATATTCATGCGGGGGATGCCTTGGATTTTTGGCGCGTTTTATATGCCAACAAAGAGGAAGGGAAAT
>Ga0214162_1000179_pt1 | contig 15839 bp, 9 predicted proteins | sample LakMenepilimnion_3_FD_153000 | JGI IMG/M metagenome (GOLD analysis project Ga0214162, IMG submission 153000) | Freshwater microbial communities from Lake Mendota, WI - Practice 20APR2010 epilimnion v5 | ecosystem: Environmental > Aquatic > Freshwater > Lake > Epilimnion/Euphotic zone | place...
AACCTGGATTTCCCCAACCCCAACCTGGATTTCCCCAACCCCATCCTGGATTGCCCCAGCCAAAACCTATTGACATATTCCATGGATTGGTATATATGTTTACGGAAGTCGTTGTAGGATTGCTTCCCCAACTAGGATAGCCTTGGTTTGAAACTTGAATAGTGTCATTTAAAGTGTTATTTTCGGTTTGCAAAGAGCTAAAATATTCTTTGTAGCGGTTGTTCGAGGCATTTTGTGCTTCTCTAGGAGTGTTTCCATATATTCCATCCGTATCATAATAGGAACTGTTTTGATATGAACCACAAGATGTTACAAGAACGCTTAAAAATCCAATTAACGAGTAAAGGGTAGCATTTCGGGAGAAAAAAATATTAGTTTTCATATCTGTAGGTTTTTTTATTGTTGCACATTACAAAAATAGTTAGTTTTGCTGAACTTTTCAGTTAAAAAATTAAAAACAAAATTTGTGCCAAACTATTCAATATGAGCAAGAACCTTACCACACGAGCAGAAGATTATTCAAAATGGTATAATGAGCTAGTTGTAAAAGCCGATTTGGCTGAAAATTCTGGAGTTAGAGGCTGTATGGTCATCAAACCCTATGGATATGCAATTTGGGAAAAAATGCAAGCGGAATTAGATAGAATGTTTAAAGAAACAGGGCATCAAAACGCCTATTTTCCTTTGTTTGTTCCAAAAAGTATGTTTGAGGCCGAAGAGAAAAATGCGGAGGGTTTTGCTAAAGAATGTGCCATTGTAACTCATTATAGATTAAAAAATGATCCTGATAATCCAGGTAAGTTAATGGTTGATCCCAATGCAAAACTCGAAGAAGAACTAATTGTTCGTCCCACAAGTGAAGCCATAATTTGGTCAACTTATAAAGGCTGGGTTCAATCCTACAGAGATTTGCCTTTGTTGATTAACCAATGGGCCAATGTGGTGCGATGGGAAATGAGAACACGATTGTTTTTGAGAACAGCCGAGTTTTTATGGCAAGAAGGACATACGGCGCATGCAACGAAAGCAGAAGCAGTTGAAGAATCTGAAAAAATGATGAATGTATATGCTGATTTTGCAGAAAATTTTATGGCAATTCCGGTTATAAAAGGGTTGAAAACGGAAACAGAACGTTTTGCGGGAGCCGAAGAAACCTATTGTATTGAAGCTTTAATGCAAGACGGAAAAGCTTTGCAGGCAGGAACTTCACACTTTTTGGGGCAGAATTTTGCCAAGGCATTTGACGTGAAATTTGCCAATGCCGAGGGAAAACAAGAATACGTTTGGGGAACTTCTTGGGGGGTTTCAACCAGATTGATGGGAGCATTGGTTATGACGCACTCAGACGATCAAGGATTGGTTTTGCCTCCTAGTTTAGCGCCAATTCAAGTGGTAATTGTTCCTATTTATAAAACAGAGGAACAATTGGATGAAATCTCCGCTGTTGTGAATGGATTGGTTTTGGAATTCAAAAAACTAAATATTTCGGTAAAATTCGATAATAGAACAACCCAAAAACCAGGATTCAAATTTGCGGAATGGGAATTAAAAGGAGTGCCTGTCCGAATTGCAGTAGGTCCCAAAGATTTAGAAAATGGAACTTTTGAAGTGGCTAGAAGAGATACTTTGTCGAAAGAAGTGGTTTTAAAAGATGGAATTGCAGCTTATATAAGTGATTTGTTGTTGAAAATTCAAAAAGATTTATTCGAAAAAGCATTAAATTATAGAAATACCCACATCACCAAAGTAAATAGTTTTGAAGAGTTTGAATCGGTTTTAAATAGCGAAGGCGGCTTTGTTTCAGCGCATTGGGACGGTACGGCAGCAACGGAAGAAAAGATCAAGGAAATGACAAAAGCAACCATAAGATGCATTCCTTTAGATAGGGTAAAAGAGGCGGGAAGCTGTGTTTTTACTGGTAATCCATCGGTTGGAAGGGTCTTGTTTGCGAAGGCCTATTAAAAAAAAATAAAAAAACATACTTCAGCTATTGTGCGAATAGAAAATAGTTGTATTTTTGCATCCGCATTACAGAAGTAGGGTCCGTTCGTCTATCGGTTAGGACGCCAGGTTTTCATCCTGGTAAGGGGGGTTCGATTCCCCCACGGACTACAACTCATTAATTTGAGGAATGATTTCTAACGTAGAAGGATAATGGTCCGTTCGTCTATCGGTTAGGACGCCAGGTTTTCATCCTGGTAAGGGGGGTTCGATTCCCCCACGGACTACAAAAAAAATAGTAAAGAAAAAAAATTAAAAAAATGGCAAATCATAAGTCAGCTTTAAAGAGAATCAGAAGTAACGAGAAAAGAAGAGTTTTAAACAGATATCAACACAAAACTACTCGTAATGCAATTAAAGCATTAAGAATAGCAACTGATAAAGTTGATGCTTCAGCAAAATTATCTAGCGTAATTTCAATGATTGATAAATTAGCTAAAAAGAATATCATTCATGATAACAAAGCGTCTAATCTGAAATCGAAATTAACGAAACACGTTGCTAAATTATAATAATTGCAATCTATTCATATAGAAAAGCCCTGCTATTGCAGGGCTTTTTTTATGGGATATTGTTTAAATTACAGTTTTTACACATACCAAAAGTCTTGAAGAAACTTTAAATCACTTCAATTAAAAATCATTATCAAGTTATTATAGACATCTAAAACGTATTTAACAGGCTTCTTTTGATGCTTTTAGGTTAAGAAAATGCAAACTATTACTTAAAGATTTTTTATATGAAAATAAAGTGTACCTTTGCAACCTCAAAAAAATTCAGATGGAAGCTATTAGAAACATTGCAATTATTGCACACGTAGATCACGGTAAAACCACTTTGGTTGATAAAATTATGTATCACTGTCATTTATTTCGTGACAACGAAAATACTGGTGACTTAATTCTTGACAATAACGACTTGGAGCGTGAAAGAGGTATTACAATTACATCTAAAAATGTTTCGGTACTTTATAAAGGAACAAAAATAAATATTATTGACACTCCTGGTCACGCCGATTTTGGTGGAGAAGTAGAGCGTGTATTGAATATGGCCGATGGGGTTTGTCTGCTTGTAGATGCTTTTGAAGGACCAATGCCACAAACACGTTTTGTATTGCAAAAAGCACTTGACCTTGGTCTTAAGCCTTGCGTTGTTATCAATAAAGTGGATAAGGAAAACTGTACTCCCGAGGAAGTTCATGAAAAAGTTTTTGATTTAATGTATGAATTGGGTGCTGAAGAGTGGCAATTGGATTTTCCAACTGTTTATGGTTCCGCTAAAAATAACTGGATGTCCGATCATTGGGAAAACGTAACGGATAATGTGGAAGCATTATTAGATATGGTTATTGATAATGTACCTGCACCAAAAGTTTCTGAAGGAACGCCACAAATGTTGATTACGTCATTGGATTTCTCTTCTTTTACAGGTCGTATCGCTATTGGTCGTTTAGAAAGAGGTGTCTTGAAAGAAGGAATGCCAATTTCATTGGTAAAAAGAGACGGAAAAATCACAAAATCAAGAATTAAAGAATTACACACTTTTGAAGGTCTAGGCCGAAAAAAAGTGCAAGAAGTAATTGCTGGAGATATTTGCGCCATAATTGGAGTGGAAGGTTTTGAAATTGGTGACACTATCGCTTGTTTTGATAATCCGGAAGCTTTACAAACTATTGCTATTGATGAGCCAACCATGAGTATGTTGTTTACGATCAATGACTCTCCTTTTTTTGGTAAAGAAGGTAAATTTGTTACTTCTCGACATATTAGAGATAGATTGACAAAAGAATTGGAAAAAAATCTGGCCATGAAGTTGGGCGAAACGGATTCAGCAGATAAATTTATGGTTTTTGGGCGTGGAGTACTTCACTTGTCTGTTCTTATTGAAACAATGAGAAGAGAAGGTTATGAAATGCAAATTGGTCAACCACAGGTTATCATTAAAGAAATTGATGGTAAAAAATGTGAACCAATCGAGGAATTAACAATCGATTTACCAGAAACTCTTTCAGGTAGAGCGGTTGAATTTGTTACTGTCCGTAAAGGTGAAATGCTTTCTATGGAAACTAAAGGGGACCGTATGATTGTAAAATTTAATATTCCATCACGTGGAATTATCGGATTGCGAAATCAATTGTTAACTGCTACAGCTGGTGAAGCTATTATGGCACATCGTTTTATTGGATATGAGCCATACAAAGGAGAAATTTCTGGACGTAATAAAGGATCATTAATTTCTATGGAAAAAGGAAAAGCTATTCCTTATTCTATAGATAAATTGCAAGATCGTGGTAAATTCTTTGTTGAGCCAAATGCTGAAATCTATGAAGGTCAGGTAATTGGAGAAAACTCTCGTGCCGACGATATGTGTGTGAACGTGACTAAAGAGAAAAAACAATCTAACGTTCGTTCCTCCGGAAATGATGAAAAGGCAAGGATTATCCCTCCGATTATTTTCTCATTGGAAGAAGCCTTGGAATACATTCAAAAAGATGAATATGTTGAGGTAACTCCAAAATCTATTCGTTTGAGAAAAATATATTTGACAGAAACTGATAGAAAAAGATTTAAAATCTAAATTTTCTGAAATTCCAAATAGCAAATCCCAAATTCCAGATTACTGGAGTTTGGGATTTTTTATCGTTTCAAACTAAAATGGCCTTTTGCTTCTCTTCCGTCTTCTAGTTTTATCGTGTACCAATAATCATCTGAGGGTAATGGTGTTCCGTTAGAAGTGCCGTCCCAACCTTCACTTGATGCTGGAACCCATTGTTTGAGGAGTTTTCCATACCTGTCAAAAATATAAATGATGGAATTGGTATTAAATGAGGCATTCACTCCTTTTACACTCCAATAATCATTATATCCGTCATTGTTGGGAGTGAAGAATTTTGGCAAACCAACAACGGCAATGGTTTTAGAAACTAGTCCGCATCCATTTTTGTCGTTGATGTAAACATCGTGAATTCCAGCCGGTACATTATCAAATAAATTTGAATCTTGATAAGGACCTAAAGGTTCGTCTAAACTGAATTCGTAATCCCCCAATCCCGAAACGTTTACGGTGACGGTGTTCCTGTCGGTCATATCAACAATTGGAATAGAATCAATATGTGCCACGTCCGAAGGGGTCACTTTTATGGTTCGAATTCTACTGCAACCGGAAAGATTTGTTACTTTAACAGTATAAATTCCTTCCGCATTTACATCTAAAGCATAGGTGTTACCGCCAATAACAGCGCCGTCTTTTGACCAAATATAAGAGTAATCGTTCGGTGAAGAGCCATCTTGAATTCCCGCATTCAATTGGACAGAGAAAGTAGGATTGTTTGAGCAAACTAATCGGTCTTCACTGCCATCGGTGTTTAAATTTATATTTGGTAGGGGATTGACAACGAAATTCAAGATAGTAGTAGCGGAACAAGATGGATTTATTGGATTTGTTACTTTTACTATAACATCTTGATTTCCTGTTGTAAAGGAAGGTGCCAAAGTCGAAAGAACTGTTCCGTCTTGTAATGTATAAGTAACTGTCATTGTTTGGCTTCCTAATATAGTAGCTTCGAATGTTGAGGTATCGAAAGTGAATTTTCCGTCTTGATTCAAAGGATCTGGTTCATCATCGCAAGTTGTTGTCAATGAAACTGGAATGGGAAATGCTTCCGGCAAATCATCAACTGTGAACGTAATAAGTGTTTCATCGAAACATTTCAATGTTGTGTTATTAGTTACAACCGCTTTTATGGTTTGGGATTTTGTTGAAAAAGTGTTTGGAAATGGACTTGTAATCAAAGCGCCGTTCGAATCTTTCAAAGGATTATTTGAAGCATCAAAATAAGTTACAGTTACTCCAGATTGTCCAAGTAATAAATTATCTTTTAATAAAGAGGTGTCAAAAGTGTATATTCCGTCTTGATCGTTGTCGCATTGTCTTGGAATTGTTACAGGATTTGCAAACGGCAACTTTTCAACTTTTAGTTTAATAAAGTCGCCAAAACCATCACCACAATCAGAAGTTAAATTATTATTGACTCTTACCCAAATATTTTGATCAAGACGGGTGTCATTCCTGAAATTAGTATATTCGGATGGTTTTATAGCTAAAGAATTTCCGCTAGCGTCATTTTGAGCTAAAGCATCTGCTTTGTTTCTATAATATTTAAAGGTGTAATTTGATAATGGTGGAGGTAGTTGAGATTCTACATCATTAATTGCATTGGTTAAATCAAATACTGATATTCCATCTCTTTTGTTTGTATTAGGGTCACCTGTAGATGTTCCATCTGCTGCTATAGTGTCATCGCAAACAGGAGGTACTATAAAACTATATGTTAGTGGAATTTTTGACGCTGCAACTTTTAATGTTAATTTGGTAATACTAAAACAACCCGTAATTTTATTAGCGACCCTTGCCCAAACATACATTAATCCTTGAGTAGCAGGTAAAGGAGGATTTATATTTTGAAAGGCTTGTGGAGTTGAAATCAATTCTAAAGGATCTTCGGTATTGGCTCCAGCCAAAGAAGTGTAATAAGTGAAATTTTCATTGGCAGAATTACTTGAAATAAAATCGTTTTTCACCCTTAAATTGAAAAATGTTTTTAAATCTGAATCATCGTCACATTGTATAATAGTCACTTCATTAACAACAGGTAAAGGATAAACTGTTAATGTAGTTTCATTAGAAGTTAACCCGCAAGAGTTTCCTGTTTTACTCAATTGAACACGGTATTTGTAGCCATTCATTGCATTGGTAACCCTTGTAATCGATAATGTATTTGTTGTTGCTCCAGAATAAGGTGCAATATTTGAGATGTCATTCCAATTTGTGCCATTATCGGTCGAAACTTGCCATTGGTAGGTATTTCCAATATTGTCTACTAATGTAATTGATGCGTTTTCTAATTCGCATGTAGGTGCAACTATGGGTTGTGTTGTTATAGTAATTGGAGCAGAAATTAAATAATTGGGATTTGGACCGGGATAAGAAGCTGCAGTTACAAGTCCTTTTAAATCAACGGTTGGGAGTGAATTGCCAAATTTTCCATCACCGTCAGGGTCCGTAAATCCAGCTTCAATAACATCGCTGCATAAATCGTTGTCGCTGTCTAAATCTCGGTAATTTTTTATTCCATCTCCATCTTGATCGGTTCCAGTTTCAACTGAATCTAAAATTCCATCATTGTCACTGTCTAAATCCAAATAATCTAAAACACCGTCATTATCCGTATCAACAGGTATTAATCCGGGCTCAAAATTGTTGTCAAGGCCATTGTTATTGGTATCGGTATTGGATAAAGCTACCGAAGTGTTTATTTGGGCTTCAATAGTATCAGGAATTCCATCATTATCGCTATCGGTATCCAATTGATCGGGGATTAAATCACCATCAGAATCTTTTGGAATACAAGTTGCAAAAAACTTTAATGAAACTCTGTTTGGAGCAGTATCAGATAAATTTTTGTGGGTAAAACTTATCGAAGTGGCTAGATTCGTTAAAAATCGGAATTTTCCCGATCCAGCTGCCAAGGGCACAGTGCCATTTAATCTAAAGCGTATTTCGAAAGATGAAAATTGAGTAACCCCATTTTCATATATGCCGTCATAATTAGTATCAATTAATAATTGATTGTCAGGATTAAGAACGGTTATGGTTTTTTTTAGGTCTGAATTCACGATATATTCAGCATCGGCATTTAATAAATTGGCAGAATTTGGGCTTCCATATTCAATTCCAGCGCTCATTGGGCTATTAAAATTCATGGTATAAGTGACACTACTGGCCTCAATTCCTGTCTCATCATTTGCTTTTCCTGCTGGAATTTCAGTGATAAAACTGCCATCTGCATTCCCTGTAAATGTTCCTATTGGCACTCCAGTTCCAGTTGTTGAAATTGCTCCTGTGAAGGAATTGGAATAAGTTTTAACAGAAATGGTTCCCGCAGCGGCATTAGATGTGTCGATATTTTGATTGCCGTAGGATTCAGTGCAATTCAGGATACCGTCATTGTCATTATCGACATCAATATTATCGTTTACGGCATCAATGTCATTATTTGTAGGGCAACTACTGACAGGAATTTTATCGGAAAAGACAAAGGTGCCACAATTAGAATTAGTGCCTTTTACTTGATAAAAACCGGGCTCAGTTGGGGGATAGGTATTGCTTGTTTCTCCGTTAATTTTTACATCATTTTTGAACCATTCAAAAGAATCATAGGAGGTCAGAGTACTAATTTTTAATACTACATCTGGAATACAACTAGAGCTTGCGCCAATTCTGATCTCGGATATGATTTCAGGTTTCAAATCGAAACCCGAATAATAACCACCGTAAGTAGCTGCTCCACTGGAACCAAAGTAAGAAACATATACTTGTTTGTTCGAAAAAACCCCGACATTATCCCTTAATCCCGTGATGCTGTATACTTCAAAAGCATTATTTGCTGTTACGGGTTTTCTAGTGGCTATTACTCCAGATGGAAGACTAGTAATAGGGTAATTTATTCCATTAATCCCAATTTCTAATGTTGCTCCCGTTTCGGTAACAATGTTTAATCCGCTATTAGTTGTAAATGATGATGAACCTATTTGTTCTATTAAGGGAATATTGTTAACAATATTTGGAGTGGAACAATTTAATGGTGGAACAAAAAACATTTCCTGGTTGGCCTGACTTGATCCTCCAACACTTTGATATGCAAATACCGGTTTTGTGGTTCTTACATACATATTTCCATTTGTTCCATACAAATCACCGCCTATGGCTAGATATTGTCCTGCATTTAATATCATGGTGCTCACTTCGTTGATGAATACTTCGGTATTGTCTTCGTGGGCCACAATTAAGGGTCTTTCGGTTATGTCTGAACCAAATCCTCTCACAAAAATGTACTTTGTTTCGTTCGAACTCGAATTTTTAATGTTTTCTATTGGAACAATTTGGTCAAATCCCAAATCTAAATTATTGTTGTTATCGCCATTGGTACCTCCAAAAGAACCACAGTTAAATGCAATGGGTTTGGTTGCTTTGACTAACGCTCCAATTAATCCGTCTTTGTTTGCAATACTGATGTCTTCGGTAGCCAAAACATAACTTTGCCCTCTATTTAAGTTAATACTTGGTGGCGTGTTTCCAACACTAGTGTTATTTAACAAGGTCACTCCGGTTTTGATGTCTTTGAATTCAACCAAGGTGTTGTCTTCCGTTGCTAAAATTGATAGAAAAGTGTATCTAATATTGCTGCTGTTCGTTGTGGCAGTATTAATAAAAGCGCCTACCCTAAATTCTTTTCCTAATGCTGACATTCCTTTTGATACTAATGAGCCTGCTTGGTTATAATTTCCTGCTAAGACTCTTATTGCGACATATACCAAACTTTCGGCCTCGATTATATATCCCTTGTTAGAAAGTGGGGTGTTCAGTAAGATACTATTAGTCATTAGTTGAGTGTCGTTTCCTGGTCCAATAGGAGGAGAGACATAAGGACTATTTTGTGATACGCTAACATTCGTAATTCCTACTCCAATAGCATTAATCTTGACATTTACGGGGGTTATACTTGGGGTAGAAATATATAAATATTGTTCTTGGGCTAATACACTATTTGTTGTCGAACCAGATAAGGGCGGAATATAGTGCGTTTTGCTAAATTGGGCCAAACAATTTATGGAGACAAAAACAAAGAATAAAATTAATATTTTTTTCATTCGCTAAAAATAATAAAATATGTCTATCTTTTTAAAGAAAAGTGTCCTTTTATTATTTTACCGTCGCCAAAATTTAAATGAAACCAATAATCATCACCCGGCAATTCATTTCCGAGGTAAATGCCATTCCAACTGGGGTTTATGGAGTTAAGTTCTTTCAGCAATTTTCCGTAGCGGTTAAAAATTGTTATGACAGATTTTGGAAATAAATCCAAATTTTTAATTTTCCAATCGTCATTGTACCCGTCGCCATTTGGAGTGAAAAAACGGGGATAATCCAAAACGTAAATGGAATAAGGAGCTGATAGCCCACAGCCATTTTTGTCTCGTGAGTAAGCTAAATAATTGCCTGCTCCGATTCCGATAAACAAGGGATTGTCTTGAAAATAGGTTCCGTCGAGCGAAAATTCATAGTTGCCAACTCCCGTATATTCGATTAAAACAGCATTTTTGTTTCCTGAAAAATCATTTACTGTCGCTCCAGTAATAGTAGCAATTCCAGAACTTATAACTGTGAATTTTTTTGTTTTCGTACAACCATTTATATCTGTAATGGTAACCGAATAACTTCCGGCTTGGTTTACCTTGATAGTAGGTGAGTTTTGTTGCGGATTTGTGTTCCAGCTGTATGTTGAAAAACCAGTCTGTGCGGATAATTCCATACTTGTTCCCTCACATAAAGCTACCGTTTCATCCTGAAAACTGGGTGGATTAAACGTATTTACGACAAGAGTTATTGGAACAATTCCATAACAATCGGCTCCATTTATGATTCGGGCATAAATAATTTGTTTTGGTGATGTATTCTTGAAAATATTGGGTAACTTATTTTTTTGAGAAACGGCATCTGCAGGAATCGAATAATATTCAACAATCATTCCTGAAGGTAATCCCGTCAAAACTTGCGGGCTTACCTGCAGATTCAAATCAAACTGATACAGACCATCTTGAATAGCATCTCCATCACAGGTGGCAACGGGATTTTGTGGCGCAATGCTGTTGTTTGCAATAACAAGCGAAACTTCGGCATAATTAGCACAGCCAAAAGAATTAGTGACTCTTGCAAAAAGCATAGGAATTGCTGGGTTTTTAGTATAAGTTGCGGGATTCAAAATAGGATTTATTTTTCCTTGTGCATCGGATAAAGATTCATAATAAACTACTGGACTCAAAGTCGAATCGTTTTTTTTTATGATGTTGTCCACTTTGGTTAAATCAAAAACGGTTATTCCATTAGTATTGTCGGCACATTGCACAAGAGTTGCATTGGACAATACAATTTCAGGGGCGAATTCTAATTTTATTTCGTCTGAAGCCACACATGTTGCTGGTGTAAAAACCACTTCTACTTTGTAATTTCCATTAGAAGTAATATTTAGACTCGGACTTGTTGCCCCAGAAATCGGTAATGTTGAGCCATCTTTATACCATTTAAAACCGTAAGTTGCCGGTAATTTGGTGTCAATTGTGTAGCTTTCGCCAAAACAAACCGGTTTATTTGTGGCTAATACATCGGGTCCCAAATCAATTTTTGGTGTAAAACTTCCAGCTTTTAGAAAAACAGCCGAATCGTAAAATTCATTTTTGTCATTGGCGATCACTAACTTAATGTGGTAACTTTTTCCTGGTTCAACTGTTGTTTGAGAATTCATCACGACAGTTTGTCCAGCATAATTAACTGGGCTGGTATTTCCATTAAATCCATTAAAGTAAATTTCATTCATAGCAGAACAACCCATTTTACTTCCCACAGTGGGAATTAAGGGGCGAATACTTGTGGAAGAAACCGGAGTTGAAGTTCCTGGTATAATTGCCAAATTTTTGTACGTTGACCCAGTGATATTTTCCTTAATCAAAAAAGCAAAAGCATCAGTAAAGTTGCACGAGCCATTATCATTATATTCAATAGAGGCAAAAACATAGTCAAAACTCAAAAAATTTGTCAACGGAATGAAATCAAATTCTAATGAGGTTGCATTAATTGTTGATGTAATTCCTAATATTTGGTTTAAATCGGAATCACCTGGCCAAGCACTATCGTTATCGTTTCCTACAGTAAATGTATAAGGCCCAATAGATTTTTTTGCGTATTGTGTGCTTAATAAAACACCTTCCGTGAACGGAAAAATCCCCCCAGCATTAGTAAAATATCCATAACTATTTTGTCCAAGTGGAACAGTATCTCCACTTGCCGAAAAATTAGAAACATTGGCGCAAGAACTGTTTACCAAAACATTTTCAATAAGTTTTTGGGCAGTGTAAGTGTCATCCACGGTAATATTTTGTGCATATACAATAGTATTGCAGCAAAGCAAAGCAAATGACATGATGGTTTGAATCCGTTTCATAGTGTGACAAAGATACTAAAAATCTGAATTTTTTTTTAACTATTAAAACGAGACTTTTTAGTACCACATTAATCCTTTCTCGCTGTATAATGAAGATTATTTTCTGCTGTAACTGTATTTTACTAAACGATATTAATGTAAATTTGTACTAAATATATGGAAGATGAAAGAGCAATTAATGGTTTACAAAAAACCTACTTATCCTATAAACAATTCATTTTTAGATTATTTGGAGCGATTTGATCGGATATCCAAAGTTTCAATTTTTTATGATGATTTATTGCGTTTTTCAGGTTCCATAAATGTATATGATAAAAATAATGTCGATACTTTATGGATTCGAGTATATTATAGTGAATACGAAAGTAATGATATTGATTTGAATTTAAAAAAAATCTATTCCTACCTGCATTCTGATGGGAATCTTGACACTATAAAATTCTTGAATGTTGATGCCATCGACTACTGTACTTTTGGAAATTCAAAACCCTTTCGAATAAAAGTCAGGAACATTTTGAATGACAATTACACCTATTTCTATGTGAAAAAAGCCGATGCTTCCCGAGTTTACGGATTAGAATTGGAGCACATTCTTTCGCCGGATAAAATCCATTTTTTGGTTTATAAGGATACTCTTATTGAAGAGCATATTATGGGAATTGCGGGCGACGTGTTTATGGATATGCTGCTGCAAAAGTGTACGGAGACCGAAAAATCACAAATAGCAAAGGAGTTCGTCAAGTTTAACGAACGTTGCATGATTCGACTTTTGGGAGATATGAGAGCATATAATTATGTAATTGTTCCCATTCACGATTTTGACCAAGTGGTTTACAGGATTCGCCCAATAGATTTTGACCAACAATGTTACGAAGGCAATTTGAAGGTGTATCGGCCACAGTTTTTTAAAGAAAATTATCCAATGGTGAAATTGGTAAAGGATAAACTTGCGAACAGTTCTATTGACCAGTATAAAAATGAAGAACGAGCCGCTCTGGCCAAACGGATTTTTTCGAATGAAACTCGCATTAAGAAATTATTGCAAATTATGGGTAATGATTTCCTTGCTCCCGATGAAAATGTGGAAAAACTAAAACTGGAATTGTATCGTTTAACTCACGACATTAACTTCAAGCGAGCAAAGTCTATGGGAAATCTACTCAACTCCGCTTTTGATTTTATAACTCGAAATTATAAAAATGCGGATTTACTTCGGTAATCATTTTTGATATGCATACCGTTTTTTGAGGCTAAATGTATTAGCTCTTCACTTCTTTATTAAAATAAACTAAATAATAATACATCTGTTTTTCTTCGTCCCAACCTTTTTCAACATATTTTTCGGCACTTTCCGGATTGATGAAATCCATTTTGATTTGAATTTGTGTATCTAAGTTGATTACGTTTTTGATTGATTTTCTGGCATCCGAAACTGCTGCATTTGCAATAGGGAACGTCGTTACGTCTTCGATGCTGTATTTTTCACCTTTGTCTACTTTATAATTTTTGAATTCTGGAATTAAATCTGGGTTGTCTAAAACCTCATTCAAGAAATTACTTTCTTCAAACTGGTCGTTTTTGGCAAAATAATTCACGCTACGATTCATGAACATCACCTCTTCTTTCTTGTCTTCGGCAGGAAAAACAACGTCTTTGGCAAAACCTTGACAAAACTTCAAGTATTTTTTGGTAATGAAATTCTCGTCTTCAAAAGCATCAACCGAAAGAAAATGTTCTAACCAATAACGTGCATCATAGCGGTTGCTGTCAACAGAGAGTATTTTGTACCCTTCTTCCTTTTTATAGTTGAAAATAATGCAACCTTTATCTAGTTTGCTGAGGTTAATTCCGTGTTGCAAAATCATCTCCAGATTGGATTCTTTCTCTTCAAACTGCAAGAAATCCGATTGTAATTCGCTTTTGAAAATCCCAATCGCATCAACCACATTGTTGTCGATATTGACATTGGTCAAATGTGTTACATAAACCTCTCCGTTTTTGATGTGCGGATGATTTGATTGTTCGAATAAATGAGTAGTAATTTGCTTTGAAACTTCGTGTAAACTGCTTGGATTATCAAATATTTGACTAGCCATTTTGAACATTTCATTGTATTCCAAATCGACTTCGTGAGCAAACTGAAAATAGTTTTCTTCTTTATCTCTAAAAGGTTTGAAGAAATATTCTTTGATTAAAGGAACAATTTCGTCGTTTAGGTTAAAAGTGTTTTCCGATAAAAAAATCGCTTCGTTGCGGCTTTTGTTTCCCACTCTGTGAATGGATAATGTTTCTATGTGGGTGTTGAATAGGTTGATCATTAAGAGTTTAAGATTATTTAATGTCGTTTAAAATTGTTTAAAATTGTTTAAAATTGTTTAAAAGTTTAAGGTTGTTTAAAAGTTTAAAGTGGTTTAAGAGTTTGGGTTTTGTGGGTCGATGAATTTTGTGCCTTTGAAGTCTTTTTTGTTTAGATAAGTGATGAAATTGTGAATTTTAATGCTCAATTTTTCATATTCAATGACTAAATATTTTAATTTTTCTTCATCAATATAATTATTGTCAAAAACTCTATATAATTGAGAACGAGCTTCTCCTGCGGAACCTTTTGCAATGGATAAAAATTGACGAAATTCTATATTTCCATTTCTTTCAAATCCTTCAGCAATGTTGTCCATTACCGATCCAGAGGAGTCTTTAATTTGAGCATTAAATTTAAAATCTTTGTTTAGTTCAGTGTTTTTAGATATGAAAATTATTTCTTTTGAAAGTCTTCTTGCGTCTTGCCAAATTTCTAAATCTTCGAATTTTGTTATTGTAGCCATACAAACAATTTTAAACTTTTAAACAATTTTGAACATCTAAACCCTTTGACTAATTCCAATTCTCTTCAAACCCGTAGTCTTCAAAACTATCGTCACTTTCAAACATATCGAGGTCGTCTTCGTCAAGCTCATCTTCAAATTCGTTGTAACTTTCCTCGTCATCATCGGCAATAAAATGTTTTTCCATTGCTTCATCAGGCATTTCACCAACAGAGAAAAGCGTTTCTGGATAGGTATTTCCAGCAGAAACTTCTTCGACTGCGGCTAATTCAACCAGAAAAGTCCACATATTGATAAAATCATAAACATATATAATTTTATTGTTTTCTTTATCCAAAATGTCTGAAAGCAAGTAATCGCTCATCGTTTTTTGTTCGCCCGGAATATCGCCAGCATCAAACATTGGAATTTCATCTTCCTGATTCCAAGTGTCGTCACAAGTATAAAAAGAAGCTACTTCCATGCCGTCAAATCCAAAAGAATTGAAGATGGCATTGTGTAAATCCTCTAGCGTATCTTCGGCAAGTATCGCAATGTCTCTAAAAATGTCCTCTTCGGCATCGAGAATTACCCTGAATTTGTAAACCATTATCTTTGTTTTTTTTGAAAGTTCAAAGGTAAAATTAAATTTTAGATTTTAGATTTTAGATTTCGGATTTGTTGAAAAGTTTTAAATCCGTTAATAAATCATTGTTGGCAAATTGGCGTCAGGATTTTGTGCATCCGTGGCGGAATGTAATTTGTTAATCAATGCATAGGTTTTTCGACATTCTAAATTTGGAACAAATCCAAAACTTCATTTTCACCGTAGCATTTTGCCAAGTGTTTTATAAAACATTCTTTCAGATATTATATTTACTATCATTGTTGTCCGATAAAAAATTTCGTAAAGTTAATTTACCTATATATTTAAGCACTTAACGAGGCTTTGTCTCGTCTTGACTTGTTTTTTGACACTG
>Ga0214162_1000181_pt1 | contig 15747 bp, 11 predicted proteins | sample LakMenepilimnion_3_FD_153000 | JGI IMG/M metagenome (GOLD analysis project Ga0214162, IMG submission 153000) | Freshwater microbial communities from Lake Mendota, WI - Practice 20APR2010 epilimnion v5 | ecosystem: Environmental > Aquatic > Freshwater > Lake > Epilimnion/Euphotic zone | place...
AAATTATAATTTAAGAACTGAAAAAATGAAAAAATCTGCACTTTATATATACATCTTATTGATTTTATCGAATCATGGCAAAGCACAAGATTTACCTTCTATTCAAACCGACAGACCAGATCAAACTGAATGTCCATTTATAACGCCAAAGCATTATTTTCAGCTTGAAAATGGATTTTCGTATGAAAAAACGAATAAAAATTCCGAATTAATTGTTGCTCCAACTGTATTAACACGATTTGGAATCAACAAATTTTTTGAGTTGAGATTAATTACGGAATATGTTATTACTAGAGAAAACGCAACTACTTATCCGGGAATTAATCCCGTTTTGATTGGTTTTAAAACAAGGCTTTTGGAAGAAAAAGGAATAATTCCAAGCACTTCGCTTATAGCTCATATAGGATTTCCAGATCTGGCTTCGGCACAAAATAGAGTGAATTACTATTTTCCAGAATTTCGGTTCACGATGCAGCATACCATAAGCGACAAGCAATCCTTGAGTTATAATCTAGGCGCAGAATGGAATGGAGTGGACAAAAAACCAACTTTTATTTATACCTTGACTTCAGGATATTCTTTAACAGAAACCATTGGAGCTTATATAGAGTTTTATGGCTTTGTTCCGCAAATAGGCAAAGCAGATCATCGTTTTGACTTAGGTTTGACGTATTTATTCAATCCTAATCACCAATTGGATGTCTCTGCAGGATATGGTCTATCAGCTATTTCTACTGAATATTATTTTGCTTTAGGGTATTCGTTCCGATTTAAAGTTTAGATAATAAATCAAACTATAACAAAACTTTATAATTCAAACTTACATCTTGATTTTAAACTTTGTAACTTTGCAACTTTAAAATAATAATCTTAAAATAAAAAAATATGTATCCAGAAGAAATGGTAAAACCAATGCAAGCTGAATTAACGGCTGTAGGTTTTCAAGATTTACATAGTGCTGAGGCAGTTGATGAAGCAATAAATACAGAAGGAACAACATTAGTGGTAGTGAATTCAGTTTGTGGTTGTGCTGCAAGAAATGCACGTCCAGGAGCAGCAATGAGCTTGGACAACGCCAAGAAACCAGATCATTTAATCACGGTTTTTGCAGGAGTTGACAAAGATGCCGTGGATGCGGCGAGACAACACATGTTTCCTTTTCCTCCGTCTTCACCTAGCATCGCCTTGTTCAAAAACGGAGAATTAATCCACATGTTAGAACGTCACCACATCGAAGGCCGCCCAGCTGAATTGATTGCAGATAACTTGAAAGACGCTTTCAACGAGTATTGTTAATTTTAAATACAATTAAAACAAAAACCACGCGATTTGCGTGGTTTTTGTTTTAATAAAAAGCACTAGACTTCTTTGCTTTCTCCCGTTTTAAATCCTATCAACTGCCTGTACTTTAATTCGGTTTCTTTTAATTCTTCTTCTAATTGTTTGTATTTGCTGATGTCTTTTATGGTGATGACCGCGGCAACCACTTTATCGTTCTGGTCTATTAAGGGTCTTCCACTAATAAGCACCCGTTTCTTTTCCTTTTTCTCGGGATCCCAAAGTATGACATCGATGTCATCTGTAGACTCGCCGTTGAATGCTCGCTCCATAGGCAGATTTTGAGCCGGAAAAACTGTTTTTTGGTCTGGAAAATAAACCTCAAAATGGTTGACAAAATTGGAAGATATTTTATCGTCTTCAGTAATTCCAAAAAACTCATTGGCCATATCATTGGCCAAAATTATTTTTTTATTGGCATTGGCCACGATAATGCCCTCTCCAATATTCTCGACTATCAATCTTAATTTTTCTTCGTCTTGATACAGTTCATTGGTCGCAATTTCCCGCTCGATTTCTAATTGAACCAATTCAGTAACATCCCGTCCAACAGAATAAAACAGCCCTAGTTTTGTGTCAATATTACTATTCCAATCCAGCCATTTATAGGAACCGTCGTTACAAAGAAAGCGCGTCCTAAAATTAACAATTGGATTCCCCTCTAAATGTTTGGCCAGCACTTCGGTCGCTATTTTCAAATCATCGGGATGAATTAGTTCCATAAATTTTATCCTGTTCATGTCGTTCTGGCTGTAACCAAGGGTTTTCGTAAGAGCCGGGTTGATTTTGATGAAATGTTCGCTTTTTGCAACCGTAAGAATGTCAAATGACATGTTAAAAAACATGTCAGCCATTTTTAGAGACTCTTCATTTTCTTTTTGTTTCGTAACATCTCTTGCAACTGCATACAGAAGTCCAGTTGAAATATCTGGAGAAGTTGACCATAAAATCCATTTCAACGAACCGTCTTTACAGATGTATCGGTTTTCGAAATTAATGGTCAAAGCTCCCGATTGAAGCTTTTTAACTTCATTCATGGTTATGTCAATGTCATCTGGATAGACAAAATCTAGAAAAGGTTTGCTTAATAATTCCTGTTCAGAATAGCCCAACGTTTTAGTAACTGACGGATTGATTTTAATGAATTTATCAGAGGCAATAATCATCATATCCAAGGACATATTAAAAAATTTGTCGGCAGATTTTAATGATTCTTCCAGTTTTTTTCTTTCTGTGATATCTGTAGAAATACCTCCAATGGCATAAATTCTTCCCACAGAATCATACAAGGGAAATTTAACCGCAATATAAGTGTGCGAGCCGTCTAACTGCTCGATTGTTTCTTCGGTTTTTAGTTCCTGTAATGCTTTTACTACTTCAAGATCTGAATTTCGATAGGCATCCGCCACTTCCTTGGGCAAAAAATCATGGTCGGTTTTGCCAATTATTTCTTCATTAGATATATGAAATAATGACTCATATTGTTTATTAATCAATAAATACTGTCCGTTTATTTCTTTAATAAAAATAGGATTGGAGGTGTTATCAATAATGGATTGAAGGAGTTGTTTGTTTTCTATAAGCAGATTTTGTGAGATGTTTTTAGCACGTAGTTGTGTTCGAATAATAAAATAAACAATGATTAATAGAATAATGGAAATTCCAAATAAGGAAAGTTCAATCCAGTCCAACATAGCGTCCATGGCTTTATCTCGTTCCCCATCTAGTCTTGAAACAAAAATTAATCCCGAAGCAACTACAACCAATAAATTGATAATGAATCCCAGCAGTATTTTTTTTTCTAGAGAAATTTTCATGGCTTAATGTTTTACAACTCATTACACATCAATCATAAAGAACTTAAAGTTAGTTAATTATATTCAAATAGTCGGAAAATTTCTTAAAAATAATCTTCCCAAATCGAAAAAAAAGACACCTTTCAATGCAATCGAAAAATGGCGTCAATTAAAACCTCAAATATTCAAAACAACGCCCAATCAATTTAAAAATAATATACTAAATTTGAACCAAAATTAAATCAACCCACCTCTCAACGTTTTGAAAATGAACAATAAACCAATAAAATAATTTTTATGGAAAATAAAGTAACAGAAGATTGGAACCACCCAAAAAATGCAATTCCTGTATTTAAAGTTGATCCTCTAATCGTTTTAATCCTTGGATTTATCACTTGCGGATTGTATCTAATTTATTGGAATATTAAAATAGCCGAAGTGTTGAATGCAGTGTCAGAACGTGAAGTTATTTCTTCAACTGTTGCTGTTTTTGCAGGATGTTGTTATCCCGTAAACATCTATTTCTTTTATTTGGCAGCTAAAGACGGATTGCCTCAAGTATATAAACGCCTTGGCTATACGCATAAAGACGATTCGGGCTTATTGATAGTTTTAGGGTTTTTCTTTCCAATGGTGGCGGCAATGATTGTTCAAAATGACATCAACAAACTATACAATTAACACCCAGTCCAAACGTAAAATTTACGGAATCATCGGCGCATTCATCACGCTGATGATTCCGTATTTTCTGCTGTTTTTTAACCACGAAAACCGCCTCGAAACGGACCAATCCCTATGTCCGTTGAAGATGCTTACCGGTTTTCCTTGTCCGGGTTGTGGCATCACAAAATCCTTGGTCTATTTTTATGAAGGGGATTTACAAAAAAGCCTGTATTATCATATTTTGGGCCCATTAGTCATTGCGTTTTGTATAGTGACAATTGCAGTTCTTTCGACCGAATTAATAACCAAAAAGGAATATTTCAACAAGCTGCTTTTCAATAAAAAATTGGCCTATGGTTTGGCTCTTTTTCTAGCAAGCTATCATTTTATTAGAATCATTTATTTTATAAAAAACAACTCCGTTGATGAAATTTTGCGTCAATCGATTTGGAGGTAAATAAAATCCAATAAATCTAAATTCTGCAATCTCAATCCTCCTTCTCGGCTAATTTTCGTTCCAATTCAGCCTGAAATTCTTCCATCACGGGTTTTACGGTGCTGTCCGGAATGTCTGAAATTCGGATGTACATTAAACCATCGATAGCATTATTAAACAAAGGGTCAACGTTAAAAGCGACCACGCGCGCATTTTGTTTGATGTATTTTTTGATTAAAACGGGCAGTCGCAAAGCGCCGGGTTCCAATTCGTCAATGAGTTTGTCAAATTTGTTTAAATCGGCTTCGGCTTCATCAAAAATAAAATCCTTGTCGGCATCTTTTAGTTTGACCTTGAATGCTTTTTTAGGATGGATATATTGGGCAATATAGGGATCATAAAAATTAGATTTCATGAATTCAATCATCAATGATTTCGAAAAATTGGAAAATTGATTGCTAATACTCACGCCACCCAGCAAGAATTTATGTTCCGGATGATGCAGGGTAATATGGATTATTCCTTTCCAAAGCAAAAAAAGCGGCATCGGTTTTTGTTGGTATTCTTTGATAATAAAGGCACGTCCCATTTCGATGGAATGGTGCAACATGTCATATAATTCGGGTTCAAATCGGAATAAATCGGTTAAATAAAATCCCTCAATTCCATATACCGGATAAATCTCGGAACCCAATCCCATTCTGTAAGCACCTGCAATTTTTTTGGCCTCATTATCCCATAAAAACATGTGGCGGTAATATTTGTCGTAAGAGTCAATATCTGTCGATTCATTTGTTCCTTCGCCCACTTCCCTAAACGTTATTTCTCGCAATCGACCTATTTCATGAAGCACATTGGGTATTCCTTTGGCTTTGGCAAAAAACACTTCATAGTTTTTACTTTGCAATAATCGGGCATCATTTTCCCTCAAGGCATTTATCTCCTTGATTATTTTTTCTTGACTGGCGGCAGTAACAATTTTCTTTGGATTTTTTGGAATTTTTAAATTGGGTGTTTGCAAAAATGGTGTTTCTTTTTCGAATGGATTGGCCAACATATAAGTTTTCTTTCTCAAAAAATCCGAATAATCTTCAAGTGATGTATGCTCGTTTTGTTCTGCCACAGGAATGGGTTTTCCAATGCGAACTTTTATGGTGCGATGCTTTTGGCTAAACACTTCCGAAGGTAATTTTGCAGTTCGCAACGTGTCGCTAATTTTCGAAAGCAAATAAAACAACCAGCTGTTTTTGGCGTGAAAATATATAGGAACAACGGGGACTTGCGCCTTTCTAATCACTTTTATGGCACCTTCTTCCCAGGGTTTGTCCACCATCAATTTTCCGTCTTTGTAGGTCGAAACTTCTCCCGCAGGAAACATTCCCAACGGTTTTCCATCACTCAAATGACGGAGCGTTTCCTTGATTCCCACAACGCTGGACTTGGCATTTTTGTGATTTTCGAAAGGATTTACCGGCATTATGTACGGTTTCAACGGCTCAATTCTGTGCAGCAGAAAATTGGCGATGATTTTAAAATCGGGTTCCCTATCCAGCATTAATTTCAAAAGCAAAATACCATCTACCCCTCCCAAAGGATGGTTCGAAATGGTGATGTAAGCTCCGTCTTTGGGCAACCGTTTTAAATCTTCTTCCGGAATTTCGAATTTTATTTGTAAATCATTCAATATAGCATTCAAAAACTCCACCTCTTTCAAGTGCTTGTTTCTGTCGTAAACTTTATTTAATGTCGAAATTTTTAGAACTTTCATCAACAACCAGCCCGAAAAAGTACCTAAAATACCATACTTATCGGCGTTTATTGCTTTTGCAACTTCTTTGGCAGTAACTAAACCCATGTAACTTTTGTTTGTTAAGCTAAAAAACAAAGATAGCAAAAAACTCCATTTTCTTTCTTTTTGCCCAATATTCTTTGAAGTTTTTTATTACTTTTGAACTACAAAAACAGGCAATGAAAATTATTTCTTATAACGTTAACGGCATTCGCTCCGCAATTTCAAAAGGTTTTATCGACTGGTTACAACAAGCAAATCCCGACGTAATTTGCCTCCAGGAAATTAAAGCCACTCCAGAACAAATCCCGCTGTTAGATTTTGAACTCGCTGGTTATCCTTTTCATTACTGGTTTCCTGCCACCAAAAAAGGCTACAGTGGCGTAGCCATTTTGTCGAAAGTAAAACCCAACAACGTGGTTTTCGGAACAGGAATTCCACACATGGATTTTGAGGGAAGAAACATTCGGGTTGATTTTGACGAACTATCGGTGATGAGTTTGTACTTGCCTTCGGGAACCAATATCGAAAGGTTAGACCATAAATTCATGTTTATGGATGATTTCCAAAATTATATTGATGAACTTAAAAAAGAAATTCCTAATCTCGTGATTTGCGGCGATTACAACATTTGCCACGAGGCAATCGACATTCATGATCCCATTCGAAACAAGAAAGTTTCCGGATTTTTGCCCGAGGAAAGAGCTTGGCTGGACGGTTTTATGAAAAGCGGGTTCATAGACAGCTTCCGATTTTTCAATAAAGAACCCGATAATTACACCTGGTGGACGGTTCGAGTGCCAACGGCAAGAACCCAAAACAAAGGATGGCGAATCGATTATTGTTTAGTAAGCGATACCTTGAAACAAAAACTCAAAAGAGCCGTTATATTACCCGAAGCCAAACATTCAGACCACTGTCCGACATTGGTGGAAATAGAGTAGGAATAGCAATGGCAATGGCAAAAATCAATTTCAATTAAAAAAACAAAAATGATAAAAAAAATCTCCCTCGGATTGCTGATTGTAGCGCTTTCCACTTCTTGTGTTTCCAAGAAAATTTACAATGATTTAGAAAGCAAATACGCTGATTTAAAAAAAGAAAATAGAAGTTTATCGGACGAAAACGACAATTTATTAAAAGCCAAAAGTCAACTCGAATTAGACCAAGAAGCCTTGAATAAAGAATTGGCCAAAGTAAAATCGGAACGCGAAAAATTGCAGGCGGATTATGCAGCTTTGAACAAAAAAATGGATGTTTTGAAAGACTCTTATGCCGCTTTAGAAAAAAACAGCGGTGAATCTTTGAAAGCCAATTTGGCTAAAAACCGTGAATTATTGGAACAATTGGAAGCCAAAGAAAAAGCATTGGCACTCGAACAAGAGCAACTAAACAAAAACAACCAACGATTACAAGAGTTGGAAGCCTTGATTGCCGCCAAAGAAGAGAGCATGCGAAAACTAAAAGAAACGCTTTCGAAAGCCTTGAATAGTTTTGAAGGAAAAGGCTTGACGGTGGAACAAAAAAACGGAAAAGTCTATGTTTCCATGGAGAACAAATTACTCTTCAAATCAGGAAGCTGGGCAGTAGGCTTCGAAGGTAAAACTGCTGTTGTCGAAGTGGGAAAAGTATTGGGCGACAATCCTGATATTTCCGTTTTGATTGAAGGTCACACGGATGATGATCCTTTTGGAGGTTCAGGACCAATTGCCGATAACTGGGATTTATCAACAAAAAGAGCCACGGCAATTGTTGCCATTTTGAGCGAAAATAAAGCTGTCAACAAACAAAACTTGACTGCTGCCGGTAGAGGCGAATTCTCTCCATTGGCAAGCAATGCAACAGCCGAAGGAAAAGCAAAAAACCGTAGAATCGAAATTATCTTGACCCCAAGATTGGACGAAATCGCCGAAATGTTGAAGGATATAAATTAAAAAATGCAACTTTGGAAAAGTTCAAAAATTTGCCAAAGCTCCTTTATAAATAACAAATTCAAAAGGTTCAGCGTTTTTCTTTGAACCTTTTTCTTTTGAAATACCTTTGTATCTTTGGACTTAAATTATCTTTAAATGAAATACACCACTTTACCCAATACGGATATAAAAGTCAGCAAAATTTGCCTTGGCACCATGACTTTTGGAGAGCAAAATACCGAGGCTGAAGGTCATGCCCAAATGGATTTTGCCCTCGAAAATGGAGTCAATTTTTTTGACACCGCCGAAATGTATTCGGTTCCTGGACGCAAAGAAACGTATGGAAGCACAGAGAAAATTCTTGGCACATGGTTCAAAAAATCAGGCAAGAGAGAAGAAATTTTTCTAGCTTCTAAAATTGCAGGTCCCAATCCCGGCTTGGCATACATCCGAGAGAATATGGATTTTTCTCCCGAAAGTATTGCTTTGTCCATTGACAAAAGTTTGACTCGTCTGCAAACCGATTATATCGATTTGTACCAATTGCATTGGCCAGAACGCAAAGCCAATTTCTTTGGTCAACGGGGCTTCAAAGTGCAGGATGACGCTTGGGAAGATAATATTCGAAATGTACTCGAAACTTTGGACGATTTCATCAAGGAAGGAAAAATCAAACATATTGGACTTTCGAACGAAACACCATGGGGAATTATGCGTTTTTTGGAGGAAAGCAAATACCAAAATCTGCCAAGAATCAAAACCGTACAAAATCCGTATTCCTTGTTGAGTAGATTGTTTGAAGTGGGTTCTAGTGAGGTTTGTATGCGAGAAAAGGTGGGTTTATTAGCATATTCTCCATTGGGATTTGGTAGATTGACGGGTAAATTTTTGAACAACGAAAGTCATCCTAATTCCAGAATTGAATTATTTCCTCAATTTGCAAGATACAATAGCCCACAATCTACCGAAGCTACAAGATTGTATAATGAAATTGCCAAGAAAAACGGTTTGTCTTTAACGGAGATGTCTTTGGCTTTTGTAACCCAACAAGCTTTTGTAACCAGTAATATCATTGGCGCCACAACAATGGAACAATTAAAGGAAAATATCGCCACGATTGATCTGGTCTTATCCGATGAAATTATTGCCGAAATAAATACTGTTCAAGCTATAATTCCTGATCCGGCACCTTAAAAATCAAATGGTTCCTCCACCGCCAACGAATCAATAGGAATAGAATCTTGCGCTTTTAAATTTAAAAGCGAATGGGCATTTCCAGTAATTTGCAGTGGAATAGATTGTCCTATGGTGTCTTCGGGAATCAAAAGTCCTCTTCGCAACATCAAATTGCTCAGGAATTTTTGTTGTTGTTTGGCAAAAGATTTCAGGTTTCCTTCGTTGTCAAATTGCCACATAAATTTCTTTGGTTTTGGAACAATGGTAGCTAGAAACAAACATTCTTTCAAAGTTAAATCGGCTGGACTTTTCTGGAAATAAAATTGGGCGGCTTCGCCAATTCCATAAACATTAGGACCCCATTCAATAACGTTGAAATAGACTTCGAGCATCCTTTCTTTCGAGGCTATTCGGTTGTTTTCGAGGATGTAAACCAACAAGATTTCTTCCAGTTTTCGGGACACGGTTTTTTCTCGGGTTAGAAACACGTTTTTGATTAATTGCATACTAATCGTGCTGGCACCTCGAGAAAATTTCTTGGTGCGAATATTTTTGAGAATCGATTGTTTAAAGGCTTCGTTGATAAAACCACGATGCGAGAAAAACGAAGGGTCTTCGGAGGTCAAAACACATTTTTGCAAATAAGGAGATATTTGATCCAAGGGTGTGTAATTTGGATTTTCAGAACCCACTAAAACAGGGCGCTGCAAAACATTGTTTATAATCGCCCGATATACAAATTCTTCATTGAGTTTGTTGAGATTGGCTTGGCCGTATTTGGTGATCTTGAGATTTTCTTTCTTCAAATTGCTGTCAAAAACCAATTGATTGGGCTTGTTTTTATTGAACATAAAATCCAATTTGTATTCGAAACTGCCTTCGGCCTGCATTCCTTGGAAATGGGTAAACAAACCATCAGGAAGCGAAGCGATGAAATCCTGCGCTTTCATCTTTGGAATGGCGACTTTGAGTTTGTAAATCGTGTCTTCTTGGGTTTCGTAAGCCAGATAAGGATGGAATTTTATTTTGTTGAATTCTGCAGTTGAACTGCTGTCAATCGAAACAAAATCAGGGCCCAAGAGGAATCTAAAATCAAATTTAGCCTTTTTGACCATCACGTTTTTATTGGCAATTTTCTTGTGGTTTATCATCAAATTGGCAATGGAAGCAAAGCCGTCAATATGCAATTTGCCTACTGATTTGTCTATGTTCTGAATGTTCAACCTGATGGAATCGAAGCTGGATTTCAGACTATAACGTTCGTCAAGATAAGGCACTTTTATGGCGCCGGTGTCAATATTAAAAAAACGAATGTCGGCTTTTTTATTCCTTGGATCTGCAAAACCCTGGATTCGGATTCGCTGCGTGAAGGCTTTGGTTTCCACTTTAATCGAGGTTTCTAATTGCTGGTTGACTAACCGTAGTTTCTGGAAATTGATGATGGTTTTTTTGCCATTATCATCTAACTTGAACCAAAGGTTTTGGACTTTCATGTCAGTGGGTACCATGTTGAGCACTTTCGAAATGATGCGGTAGGTAAATTGGGCATAGTCTCTTTTTTCGTTAAAGTCGGTCGTTTCTTCCTCGTCTTTTTTTAGAAAAGCATCGAAATTTCGTCCTTTTTTGTTTTTCACCAATTGGACGTAACCATTCTCGATTTCCAAAGTTCCCAATTGCACATCGCCAACCAACAAACTCCAGAGATTGACGCTAGTTTTCATTTTTTGGATATTGAAAAGCGTGTCGGAATTTTTGGTAACCAAAATTATATCAGAAAAACTTAAGCCCGAAAAACCAACACATGAAGCTTTTTTTATCGAAAAATCGCTGTTGTATTCGTGCTTCATTTTAAATGAAACTTTCGCAATGGCTTGTTGCAACACCATATTCCTAAAAACAAAAAGACCGATAAGCAGAACGAGGAAACTCCCAACAATTATCTTGGTCGCTACAATTATTTTTTGTTTTCGGGTTCTCATAAACTATTTGCCACTATAAATTTTCGAATTATAAAGGAAAGTAAAAAAACTGAAACAGAACTAATTCTATGATACTCTTTGTGATTTTCTTTTGAATCAAATGCTTTTAACAGGCAAATTTGGAATCACAAAAAACCACGAACGATTTTTAGGAAGTGGTTTTGAACTTAAAAATTTATTGACCGCAAAGTGTCCTAAATTTTCAGGACTCAAACGCTTTGTAAAATTTGCCCTTGATTCTTAATATATGGTTTTTTAAATGGGGGATTCAATTCATAAATGCGAACGCCTTGTTACTATTTAGTTTTTGTTAATATACTTCATTTGGCGAATTATATTAATTCTTTACAAACGAAATTTGTTTTGTTCCCTCATTTGTCAATAGCGTCATAAAATAAACCCCTTCCGAAAAAGCACTCACATCCCAAGAAGTAGCCGAAGTGGTTTCTTTTACTTTTTGGCCTAAAACGTTGTAAATAATAGATTTTTGAATACTGATACCATCTGCTAATTGAAGTGTAATCTGGTTTTTTGAAGGGTTTGGATATAGCTTCATGCCTTCTAATTTGAAATTGTCAGTGGCCAATGTAACGCTTGAATTTTTAGAAATCAAATCTTTATTTGGGTCAAAAACTACGCTTGTAACCACAAAAGGGACATTTTTAACAAAAGTTTCTCCATTGGAATTATGGTTCAAAACCAAATCCATCTGTTCTCCACCCGCGCCAAAAACCCGGACAGGAACGGGCATTTCGAAAAAAGGTACCGAAGGATCGGATTGTGTTTGATTGACAGTTAAAGCAACCGTGCCATTAAAATTATTTTGAACAGCAATCGAATAAGTTGGATAGCCTTGACCGTAAACCCAATCATTGAAAAACTCAGATAAACTGCTTCCATACACCCCTTCGAGATGGGTTTGCAAATCAGCGGTAACTGCATATTTGTAAGCCAAATTCGAGTCGGCTAAATAATTTTTTAAAGCTTGAAAAAATAGGGTGTCCCCTAATTTGAAGCGAAGCATGTGCAAAACCATCGCGCCTTTATAGTAGGTTAATCGTTGGCTAAAAATTCGATTCACATTCAACGCTTCGGCATCAGTCAAATAAACGGCGCCGTTTGATATCGATGTAATCGCATGTATCATATTCGTTTTATCGGCAGTAAAAGCTGCTTGCCCGTCAAAATTTTCGATAACCATCGAGGCCAAATACGTTGCAAATCCTTCGTTGAGCCAAATATCTTTCCAAGTGCCACAAGTGATTTTGTCGCCAAACCACTGATGTGCCATTTCGTGGGCAATTAATCCACGTCCAAAACTACCCATAAACGAAACCGTGGTATGCTCCATCCCGCCTCCCCAACCAAACTGGGCGTGACCGTATTTTTCGTTATGAAAAGGATAGATTTCGAATAAATTTTCGAAGAGATTCAATATCAAGGGTGTTTGTGCCAATTGATTTTGAACAGTTGGAGTTAGATTTTCGGGATAAATGTAATTGACAATGGGATATTGATTGGGAGCTGTTCCACCCGTTTGATTGTAAACGGCATAATCCGTTACCGCCATGCAAATCAAATAAGCAGGAATAGGATAATTGTGATGAAAATGGGTGGTTTTATTCGTTCCATTGATGACAGGCGCTTCGGGTTCTACGCCGTTAGAAACACTGGTGTATTGACTTGGAGCAGTAATATAGACATCTATACTGTTTACTTTATCGTTTAAATCTTGTTTGCAAGGCCACCAATTCATGGCGCCAAAAGGTTCTGACAAGGTCCAAATAATTGGGGAAGTTCCATGCGTAGTTTGTATAAACGATCCAAATCCCGAATTGAAAGGTGTTCCTGAATATGTGATTTCAACTGTTTCCGAAGTTCCTGATGGTTGTGTTGCGGGCAAAATAATTTGTAATTCAGTTGCGGTTTGGGTAAAAGCTAGATTATCAACTCCCCTTTTTACGGAACTTACTGTCAATGTGCTTGATAAATCGAAAATTAGACTCGTCATATCGGACAAAGCCTTGTAAGTTGTGGTTATCTTTCCCGATATAAAATACACTGCCGGATTGACCGTGAATTCTAATTTATGATAGCTAATGTCATAATTTGCCGTGTTTGGATTGGTTTTTACAGACATCAATTTTGAAGCCGAGTTTGCTTCAGAAAGTCTCATTTTTTCGAATAAGACAAGATTATCCTGCGAAAAAACAAAAGACACAAACAACAGAAAACCGAGCAGCACTATTTTTTTCATATCCTAAAACATTTATGGTAAAAATAGGGAATCTATCAGAAATAAAATCTACAATGGCAGAAAAAGCGCAAACACAGTCGAACATTGCCATCTAAATTGTTCTTAACCTTTTGTTTCCCCCTTTTTATAAAAACATTTCCCTAAATTTGCTTCCTTATATCGAAAACAAATTAAGAGTTTTAAAAATCAGGATATGTTACAAATCGCATTTATTAGAGAGAATCAGGAAAAAGTAATCAAGGCTTTGGCAAAAAGAAATATGGATGCCACCGCTGTTGTTGAAGAAATCGTGCAATTGGATGAAAAACGCCGCGCCACGCAAGTGGAGTTGGACGGAATTTTAGCCGAATCTAATAAATTATCGGCAGCCATTGGCGAATTAATGAAAGCTGGCGAAAAATCAAAAGCAGCCATCCTCAAAGAAAAAACGGTGCTGTTAAAAGAAAAAAGCAAAGTTTTAGCCGAAACGGCTGATGTTCTTGCCAATAAACTTTCCGAAAAACTATACACCTTACCCAATCTTCCCGCCGATATTGTTCCCGAAGGAAAAACTCCCGAGGAAAACCTAAACGTTTTTCAGGAAGGCGATATTCCCGTTTTGCACGAAGGAGCCCAACCCCACTGGGAATTGGTAAAAAGATACGACATCATCGATTTCGAATTGGGAAACAAAATTACCGGCGCAGGATTTCCGGTTTACAAAGGAAAAGGAGCCAGATTGCAACGCGCCCTGATTTCTTATTTCTTGGACAAAAACACGGCAGCAGGATACAAAGAATACCAAGTTCCACATATGGTCAACGAAGCTTCGGCTTATGGAACGGGACAATTGCCGGACAAAGAAGGGCAAATGTACCACGATGCCACCGATAATTTATATTTGATTCCAACGGCTGAAGTTCCCGTGACGAATTTGTTTCGTGACGTGATTATTAACGAAAACGAATTGCCGGTTTTGGCCACAGCTTACACCCCTTGTTTCCGTCGTGAAGCCGGTTCTTATGGCGCTCACGTTCGTGGATTAAACCGTTTGCACCAGTTTGACAAAGTCGAAATCGTGCGAGTAGAACATCCTGATAAATCCTATGAAGCCTTGGAAGGAATGGTCGCTCACGTAAAAAACATACTCCAAGAATTGAAATTACCATATAGAATATTGCGTCTTTGTGGTGGCGATATGGGTTTCACTTCTGCGTTGACGTATGATTTTGAAGTGTATTCTACGGCGCAGGAACGTTGGTTAGAAATTAGTTCCGTTTCTAATTTTGAGACTTTTCAGGCGAATCGTTTGAAATTGCGTTTCAAGGACAAAGACGGAAAAAACCAATTGGCACACACCTTAAATGGAAGTTCATTGGCTTTGCCAAGGGTTTTGGCAGGAATTTTAGAAAATTACCAAACCGCGGAAGGTATTGTAATTCCTGAAGTTTTGCGAAGCTATTGCGGGTTTGATATTATAGATTAAATTAGTTTTCAGTCGCAGTTTTCAATAGGTATAATAATTTAAAAATCTGTGAAATCAATTAAAATTGACTTGTACGAAAAGATTGTACAACTGAAACCAATTAAAATGTAAAAGGATATGAATAAAGAAATCAAACTATTTGAAAACACCCACGTTCGCACCGTTTGGGATGCCGAGCAAGAAAAATGGTATATCTCTATTGTAGATGTTATTGCAGTATTAACCGAAAGTCCCAATCCACGAAAATATTGGAGCGTACTGAAAACAAGATTAAAAAAAGAGGGAAGTCAGTTGACTACAAATTGTAGTCAACTGAAAATGGAAGCATCAGATGGCAAGTTTTATAAAACCGATGTAGCTGACACGGAGCAGATTTTCAGATTGATACAATCTATTCCATCGCCCAAAGCCGAACCTTTTAAATTATGGTTAGCTCAAATAGCCAACGAGCGAATAGACGAAATGCAAGACCCAGAACTCACCATTGACAGGGCTTTGCAACAATACTTAAATCTTGGTTATAGCCAAAATTGGATTAATCAACGCTTGAAAAGTATTGAAATCCGCAAAGAACTAACCGATGAATGGAATCGATTGGGTTTGAAAGAAGGACAACAATTTGCTACTTTAACTGATATTATTACCAAAACTTGGTCGGGTAAAACAACTAAAGAATACAAAACATTTAAAGGATTGAAAAAAGAAAATTTGCGGGATAACATGACAAATACAGAGCTCATATTGAATATGTTGGCAGAAGCTTCCACCAAAGATATTTCGCAGGCGGTAGATCCAAAATCTTTTGAGGAAAGTAAAAAAATAGCCCGACAAGGCGGAACCATTGCTGGAAATGCCAGAAAAGAATTGGAGGCAAAAACAGGAAAAAAGGTAGTTACGTCCTTAAATTCTAAACTATTTTTGGAAGAGAAAAAGAG
>Ga0214162_1000182_pt1 | contig 15730 bp, 13 predicted proteins | sample LakMenepilimnion_3_FD_153000 | JGI IMG/M metagenome (GOLD analysis project Ga0214162, IMG submission 153000) | Freshwater microbial communities from Lake Mendota, WI - Practice 20APR2010 epilimnion v5 | ecosystem: Environmental > Aquatic > Freshwater > Lake > Epilimnion/Euphotic zone | place...
TTTTATAGTGAAGCTAATTCTAAAATTTATTATGATATTAGAATATATAGTGATTCTATAAATCAAGTTAATTCTACTTTAGAACAATTTTCAAATCAATTAGAATATTTTGAAAGAGAAGAATTATTGACTAAAAATAATGAATATAGGGAGAAAAAAAACTTCTTAATTGATATGTATAAAAGCATAGAAAATCTAAACTTCGATAATTCAATTTCAAAATTAGTAATTCACAGATTGGGTATTGCTTACAACAATACGCATGTGTCTGATTTTAACGATTTGCAAGAATGTGTTGTTGTCAAAACATCGGAAAATGAAAAAATTGATTTAGCACTTATACAAACCAAAAATAAATCATTTAATACTAAACCAAATTTCATATTCAATTTTGATGACAATAACCCAAACATTACTGAAAATTCTGAAAAGTATAAAGAAAGAAACATAAAGAACCCTATCAAAGTAAATGAAGACGTTTTTATGATTGGTTTTAATCGTGGTTTTTCTTTAGCAAATACAAAACAAGGAATTAAATCTCAATTTACAAGTGGAAAAATTAGTCAAGAAAATGATGGAGAAAGAATTTTATATACAATTCCAACATTAGAAGGTTCAAGTGGAAGTCCAATCGTTGATAAGTGGGGCAATTTAGTTGGGGTTAATTTCGCAAAAGTCACAAATAGTCAAAGCTTTAGTTTTGGTGTGCCTGTATATGAAGTCAAAAAGTTTTATGAAGAATGATATTATTAAATGAATGGAAATAAACTAAAATGAATAAAAAAATGATAAACATAAAATGTATAAAAGGATACTTCATCTTACTACTATTAGTTATTATATCTTGTAACTCAAAAAATAGCGAAAGCAATAGTGATGAAAATTTAAATAATTCCTACACTATTGAACAAGAAAACACTGACGATGAAATTAGTCATGAAACAAATGATGATAATGGAAGAATCATAGAAAATACTTATTCAGGTTGTAAATTTGAAGATGGGGATTATTCAGCAACCGTGGACTACAATAATTCAGAAACAGGATATTCAGCAACTTACACACTTGATGTAGAAGTTTCAGACTGTCAAGTTATCCGAATTAACTTTCCTAACGATGGTTATTTAGATGAAGACCATATTTCTTATGCTGATATTGATGAAGACGGATCGGCAAGTGTTGATGGAGAAGATGGTAAGACTTATCAAATACAAATTGACAACTAAAAAACACAAAAATTGAAATTCTATTATTACTATTTTTTTGCATCAATTTTTTTAAACCCCAATTCCAGAATTAATTTACAGTGACTCAATCAATAATTAAACTAAAAAAATATTTACTTCTGGGTTCGATACTATTAATAGCAATGGTTTTTATTGCTTATCCCTATAGAAGGAGAATTAAAAACAAGGTAAAAGCTTTAGTAGGTTATTCGTATAGAGGATATGGTGGTGGTGGCTCTGGCGACTGTCCCAATTGCCATACACTTTTTACGGATAACGTTGAGACACATGCAACTGCGTATCTTAATGATGGAATAGAGCCGCAAAATGTGAATGTGGATTTAGATAATCTTTCAAAATCAGGGAAACTTATAAAACTAGAAACCGATAGTTTATTTATTGTTAGAAAAACTAGGTTTTCTCGTCCATATATAGTGCCAAAAGGATCTTCCTTTATTCGAGATTTATCTAGGCAGTATTATAAAAAGTGTGTTTCCGATAATATAAAATATGTACCATTCACCATATCAAGCTTAACGAGGTCAATTGAGTCGGTTGATAAATTAATGGATAATAATTCTAATGCAATAAAAAATAGTGCACATTTGAAAGGAAAGACATTTGATATAAGTTATCGAGCATTTAATAAAAATAAACAGCAGACTAAAGTTTTTATTGGGGTTTTGGAAGGATTGAGAAAACAAAACAAATGCTTTGTAAAATTTGAAAGAAATGGTTGTTTGCATATAACCGTTATTTAACTCGCAAAAGTTTGGAACGCTATCTTCAACAGATTAATAAAAACCCAAAAATGAAAAAAATCTCCATTCTATTACTGCTACTTTTTTTAGCTTCTTCCTTTGTAAATAAAAAACCAAAAACAATTTACATTCAACCGCTTGGGGATGTAAATCAGGAGTACATAGATTATATAAAAACTTCTGTCGAAAACTTCTATGGCTATGACTGTGTAATTAAGTCAATACTAAATTTAACTACCGATATTTTGGCTGGAAGTGGAACAAGATATGAAGCTGGAAAAATATTAAAAAAATACAATTCAAAAGAAAATGTCTTACTGATAACCGAAAAAGATATTGCACATAAAAAGAGTATTGATTTTCCTGAGTGGGGTGTATTTGGATTGGGATTTAGACCAGGAACTACATGTGTTGTTTCGACTTTTAGATTAAAAAAGAACGTCTCTAAAGCTAAGTTTTTAGAAAGATTGAATAAGGTCGCTCTCCATGAAATTGGGCATAATCTCGGATTAGATCATTGTACCAATGATAAAGATTGTATGATGACAAGTGCTAGTGGAACTATAAAACAAGTCGACAGGGAGAAAATATGGTTTTGTTCTAAGTGTTGGAACCAAATTAGATAAAAGCACAAAGTTTAAAAATAATTATTTAGATTTCATGCCAAATAATGATTACAATCAAATCCGAAGCTTTTATTTCTGAAACTGGCAAAAGAGAAATCAACGAAGACAATTTACAATTTCAATCGGGAAAATTTTACTTAGTTTGTGATGGATTGGGAGGAAATGGCAACGGTCAAATAGCATCTCAATTAGTTGCAGAAACGGTTAAAGAATCACTATTAAAATCAAAATCTATTGTGGAAGCTGTTCAAGAAGCCGATAAGGTTTTAAGCTCTTACAAGAAAAAGCATCCATCAACAGAATACATGGCGACCACAATTTCTGTGACTGAAATATTAGATAAAGGAATACTAATTTCTTGGGCTGGAGATAGTAGGGTTTATCAATTTAGAGACGGTAAAATTATATATAAAACCAATGACCATACATTGGTTGGAGAAGCTCTAAAAAATGGAATTATAACTGATTTAGAAGCTTTATTTCATCCTGATGCTAATGAGTTGACTAAATCAATAAAAGGTGCTCAAAATCCAGTAGAATTAGACCAAATATTAATAGAAGATATAAAAGAAAACGACCATTTTTTTATATGTACGGATGGGGTAATAGAATCATGGATTGATACTGATTTAGAAACTTTGTTTTCTGAATCAAAATCGACTAACGAGATTATCGATGAGCTTGATAAAAGTTGCCAAATATTTTCAAATGACAATTACACGGCTATCGTTTTTCAGGTTGATTTTTTTTAAGCTAAATTTAAAAAAAAATAAACACCCAATAAACCGCCTCGGGGCAGAGCCACCTTGGTATTAATAGGCTAATAACTTATTTTTAGCTTTATGAAAACCGAGGTTTTCAAACTTTCCTATACCGAAGCAGAGATTCGGGGAATTAAACCATTAAAGATTAAAATTAAACATCATTTTACAATCTAAATTTCCTTACTCACCAATTACTATTTTTCTAGAAAAAGTTTTTCCTGAAACTTTTCCAACTACTATATATACTCCATTTTTTAACTGTTCTAAATATATCGGTTGAGCGTTACGAATGTTTTTTATAGCAAATACTTTAGCGCCTAAAAGGTTGTAAATTTCTATATTCATCAGTTCAGCACTTGAATATTGAATATTTAATCTTTTGGTTTTACTTTCATAAAAAATCATCAAATCTTTAACAACAAAGTCTTCAACACCTAATGTGAATTCTGAATCCCATGCCCCAGCATCATTACCATCGTCTCCAAAATCTATTGGACTGTCTATACCAGCAGCGACACTGTCATAAATCACTTTTCCAAGCGTAGCATCAAAACGTAAATTGGAAGCTGTCAAATTAGCAGCTACTTCGAGTGGGTTAAGATTGCCTTTTACAGATGAAATGAAATTTGATCTAGTATCTAAATTATTACTAATCCACTGACCTATAGAATATGTAAATGTATTTACTCCACCCGTAGCGGAACCAAAATCACTAGAGGCTCCTGCGCCACCATTGATTTTGTTATTATAAAATAAACTGTTTGACACAGAAATAGAGAAGAATGACGATCTAATTGCTCCTCCATAATCAATATTAGTACTAGAAATTTTATTTTCAAAAAAAGTACAGTTTGTAACGGAAACAGTAGGGAAAACAGTAGCCGCAGAAGGTCCTTCTGCAAAAATAGCCCCACCACCATCAGAACCTCCTATGCCTTGAGCTGAATTGTTAAAAAAAGTTGTTCCTGTTATGGTAACTTGAGGTCGGATTAATGCGGTTGCAAAAGCACTTATAGCACCTCCACTTTTTCCTGCTGTATTATTTTTAAATAGTGAATTGGTTACAGTTAATCTTCCATTACTTATAGCAATAGCACCTCCTGAAAAAGAACCTGATATAGAGTTGCCATCAAAAGTACAATTGCTAAAATAAATATCTGAATCACCAGTTATTGAAAATACAGCTCCATTGGATACCGTTTTATTACTACTTCCCTGAAAGATTATATCCGTAAAAGAAACATTTAATCCTGCTCCTGTGAGTACGAACATCTTAGCAACAGTTCCGCCATTAACTCCGTTAATGGTTGCATTATTCTGTCCCACAAAATAAACAGATTTAGAAAGTGTTACTTGTTCAGCTTGGCTGATTGATCCCACTACAATAATAGTATCTCCATCAATTGCTGTTGTGATAGCTGTACTTAATGTAAGGAAAGCACTAGCTTCACTCAAGCCATTATTAGTATCTAACCCACCTGCTTTTACATAGTAAGTACTTGGTCCCTTAGAATCAAGTGTCTGGATTGTGTTAGATGCTGGAGAAGTACCTATTGCATTTTTCGCTTTTATCCTATAAAAATAGCTAGCTTGTTGCAAATCGTTATCTGTATAAGTTACTGTATTTGCAGGAAGCGTTGCTATTGTTTGAAAGCTAACCCCGTCTAATGAACGTTCTAAAATATAATTGGTTTCCTCTATAGAAATATCATACCAACTCAGCTCTACATATTTTTCAGTTTCAGAAAATTTATAATTTTTTACGGATAACTTTCCAGGAGTATCAGGTAATATACCGTATGTAGTTCTATCATTAAGTTGTGCCGCATATAGAGATGGTATTTTTAAAGTCTTTCCAGTTCCTTCAATATAACCTACTGGTTTTAAAAAAGGACCATTCCCATTTACATAACCGGCTTTACAACCAATAGCATAATTCTGCCCAATGGGTGGTTTTTGAACTACAATTTTATTTCTGGCTTCAGTATCAATATTCCAAGCTACACCATTGGTTAGCGTCCAACCATGACCTGTTCCATAGTCTCCTCTATTGTGCAACCCTAAAACAAAACCTGCCCTGGTATTTCTCCAAGAAATATTATCAAAAAGCATTCCTTGCCCCCAACGTCTATGAGACTCAGAACTTGTATAGTCACCAGTAGATGAACAATTGGTAAAAACAATTCCATTAACATCACTTGCTCCATTGGCTACAAATGAATGTCTGCCATCTGAGGCTGTACAATTATTAAAAAGAATATTATTACAATGATCTTCTACATTAAAATTATATCTCCACCCACCAGAAATTGGACCATGCACCTCAAGAACTTTGGTGTCAATAACTGAACAACGAGTGGCTTCAGCGAATAAAACACCTGAAAAACTCATTCTTAAAGTTGTTACGCCTTTGATCCAAGAATTATCTACACCTACCATATTAATACAGGTCTTGACATGGTTTCTACCCTCGACACCGGACGACTCTACAAAAATCCGTAAATTTTCAATACCACATTCTTTTATTTGGCTTGTACCACTATTCTTATAAATGAATGATTGAGATAGGGATTTGTCTAACACATCGTAAATTGGTGTATCTACTTGAATTTTATTTCCATCAATTTTTGTAATATACCTGTTAAAAACCAAATCTATTTCACCTGGCAGCCAAGGAGTGTCAGCACCTACGCCACCATTATCGACTGCTTTTAACCATTCTGTTGTGCTAGGATGTCTTATGATAATATTATCGCCAATGGCAAGACCCGATACATTTTCAACTTCAATAGTTCTGCTACCAGCAGGGATGTAAGGACTAGTTATTTTTTTATTAGTTCCTGCAACTTCTGGTTTAAAACCGTTTTTGATATTTGTACCAATAGTAATTAAGGTTCTTTCGATGGGTGTGTTTCCTACACCAATAATAACTGTATTTGATAAAGGATCTTGACCATCGCCAGAACCACGAAGCACAACACCGCCTTTGTTAATGGTTAATACGCCATTAACACGATATTCTCCCGGTAATAATAACAAAGCCCCTCTATGTCCATTAGCGTTAAGTGGAAGCGCTTCAACTTCGTCAATTGCAGCTTGAATATGTGCTGTATTATCACCAACTATAGGGCTTATTTGTTTAACAACTGCTACATTTGGCAATGCCGCATCACCATTTTTGTAGCCAGCAAAACTAAAATCAGGAATATGGTTACCGTCTTTGTCAGATACATAAGTTAACTGATTTGAATTATTAAAGAATAATATTGATGAATCTATTTGCGCATAGGTCAAGTTTAATCCAAAGAAAAAGAAATAAATGGAAGAAAAAATTAGATAATTACTATTCTTCATAGGTTGGCTAGTATTGATTATAAATTTAGTTGAATAATTATGATACAAATAAAAATCAAACCGCTTAATTATTTATTAATTATACCTTAATGAACAACCCGTTGAGTGTAATTATTTAAGTAAAATATTGATTAGATACTGCTCAAGATAAATTCAGTATCTTGAAGCCACAAAACAAACAATATCTATGTCAAATATAATAAAAATTTATTTAAGGGTTTTAGAAGTTGTAAGTTCCTTGAATTGTGAATTAGAATACATTTCGCTTATTTTTCAAATCATTTAGACAGTAAGGCTCATTAAGTGAACTGAGTCCTAATTTTCTTATTAATCTTACTGTTTTATCTATTTGTGAGTTGACTACTAGCAGGCAGGTTTAATTTTATTTGTTTTAGCTTTTCATATAAAAACCCAGAAGAACCAATTTGAATTTTTTTAATTTCAGCAGAGTTCAGTGAAATTCGTTTGCAGAGAAAATCACATGCTTTTTTGCTTGGATTGCAACGAATAGTGGGAAATAGCTTCAAATAAAAATTCTATTGCTTATTTTTGCACTCAATAAAATTGAATCATGATACAAAATCCAAAAAGATATACCATTACGGCGGCCTTGCCTTATACAAACGGACCCATTCACATTGGGCATTTGGCGGGTGTTTACGTGCCTTCGGATATTTATTCCAGATATTTAAGATTACAGGGAAGAGACGTTTTGTTTGTTTGCGGAAGCGACGAACACGGCGTGGCCATTTCGATGAAAGCCAAAAAAGAAGGGGTTACGCCCCAGGAAGTAATCGATAAATACGATGGAATAATCCGCAAATCGTTCTCTGATTTTGGAATTTCGTTTGATAATTATTCCAGAACTTCAGCCAAAATTCATCACGATACGGCTTCGGAATTTTTTAGAACACTGTACGACAAAGGCGATTTTATCGAGGAAGTAACAGAACAACTGTATGATGCCAAAGCAGACCAATTCTTGGCAGACCGTTTTGTGGTGGGAACCTGTCCAAAATGCGGCAACGAAGAAGCTTATGGTGACCAATGCGAAAAATGCGGTTCGACTTTGAATGCCACGGATTTAATTAATCCAAAATCGACTATTACGGGAGAAACCCCTATTTTGAAATCGACGAAACACTGGTTTTTGCCTTTGGATCGTTATGAAAATTTCTTGAAAGAATGGATTCTCGTTGGCCATAAAAACGACTGGAAACCCAATGTTTACGGACAAGTTAAATCTTGGATTGACGGCGGACTGGAACCTCGTGCGGTAACTCGTGATCTCGATTGGGGAATTGATGTCCCTGTTGAAGGTGCCGAAGGAAAAAAATTATATGTGTGGTTTGATGCGCCGATTGGCTATATTTCTTCTTCGAAAGAATGGGCTTTGCGCGAAGGAAGAGATTGGGAACCGTATTGGAAAGACAAAGACACCAAACTAGTTCATTTCATCGGGAAAGACAATATAGTTTTTCACTGCATTATTTTCCCGGCGATGTTAAAAGCAGAGGGAAGCTACATTTTGCCGGACAATGTGCCTGCAAACGAGTTTTTGAATTTAGAAGGAAATAAATTATCTACTTCTAAAAACTGGGCTGTTTGGTTGCACGAGTATTTGGAAGAATTCCCGAATCAGCAAGATGTTTTGCGATATGCTTTGACATCGAATGCGCCGGAGACCAAGGATAATGACTTTACCTGGAAAGATTTTCAGGCGAGAAACAACAACGAATTAGTGGCGATTTTTGGAAATTTCATCAATCGTGTGGTGGTTTTAACCAACAAATATTACGAAGGAATCGTACCTCAACCAAATGCACTTTCGGACGTTGACGAAGCAACTTTAACCGAATTGAAAGCCTATCCAGCCGTGATTTCGAGTTCGATTGAGCGTTACAGATTTCGTGAAGCTTTGGGCGAATTAATGAATGTGGCCCGATTGGGAAATAAATATCTTGCCGATGAAGAGCCTTGGAAAATGGTGAAAAACGATCCCGCTCGTGTGCAAACCCAAATGTATGTGGCTTTGCAAATAGCCGCTGCTTTGAGTTCACTTTGTGAACCATTTTTGCCTTTTACCGCTGCAAAATTATCGAGAATTCTGAAAATTAATGCAAAAATAGATTGGAAAACAGTTTCGGAAAATTCAGATTTGATTGCTTCCGGACACCAAATTGGGGAAGCCGAATTGCTTTTTGCCAAAATTGAAGACGAGGAAATTCAAAAACAAATCGACAAACTAGAAGCCACAAAAACCGCGAATAAGGATGAGATTACTTCGTCCCTCGCAATGACAGAACCACAAAAAGAATTGATTCAATTTGATGATTTTGCCAAAATGGATTTGCGTGTGGGAACGATTTTAGAAGCCGAAAAAATGCCGAAAGCCAACAAACTATTGATTTTGAAAATCGATACTGGAATTGACGTTCGCACGATAGTTTCAGGAATTGCAGAGAGTTTTAAACCAGAAGATATCATTGGAAAACGCGTGACTGTTTTAGTGAATTTGGCTCCAAGAAACCTTCGTGGCGTGGAAAGTCAGGGAATGATTTTGATGACAAATAACAGCGAAGGAAAACTGGTTTTTGTAAATCCGGATGCGGATGGCGTTGGGAATGGAGAGACTATAAATTAAATTCAACCGCAGATTCGCAAATTTTAATTCAACATAAAAAAGAATAATTTGTGAATTCGTGGCAAAAAAAATAAAAATGAACCTAAAAGTAATTGCCTTCGACGCTGACGACACTTTATGGCACAACGAACCTTATTTTGATGAGGCTCAGGCACGTTTTTGTGTTTTGTTTCAAGATTTTGCTTCAAGTCAAGAAATCTTGGGTTTGATTTTGAATCATCAAGTGACAAATTTACCGCTTTATGGTTTTGGAATTAAAGCCTTTACTTTGTCGATGATAGAAACCGCATTAGAATTAACTAATCATACTATTTCGGGAAAAGGAATTGAAAAAATTCTGTCGATTGGAAAAGATTTACTGCAAAAACCAGTTGAATTATTACCCGAAGTAGAAACGGTTTTACAAGAATTGCAAGGAAAATACAAATTGGTTGTTGCCACCAAAGGCGATTTAAAAGACCAACACCGCAAACTTCATGATTCAGGAATTGGCTCCTATTTTCATCATATTGAGGTGATGAGTGATAAAACCGAATTGGATTATCAAAAAATGTTGGGGCGATTGGATTGCAAATCAGAAGATTTTTTGATGATTGGGAACTCACTTAAATCGGATGTTTTGCCGATTTTAAACATTGGGGGTTTTGGGGTTCATATTCCGTATCACACCACTTGGGAATACGAAAAAATTGATTTCGAAATCGAACATGAAAATTTTTCTTCGTTTGAAAAAATTACAGATGTTTTATCTCTTCTAAAATAAATTCAAATAAAAAAAAGTCGCAGTTGACAGAAAAACTGAAAACTGCGACTGAACTTTTTCCTAATTCTCCCTTTTGGGGATAGGGGGCTTATTTTCCTAAAAGCAGTACTTCATTCGCAACCACTTCCGTGATGTATCGTTTTTCACCATTTTTATCATCATAACTCCTATGGGTTAATTTCCCTTCTATGGCTATTTCCTTGCCTTTAGTTACATATTTTTCGATGATATCGGCGGTTTTTCCCCAGGCTACCACTTTGTGCCATTCGGTTTGTTCTACCTTGTCTCCGTTTTCTTTGTAATAAACATCATTGGTGGCCAATGTGATATTGGCTACTTTTTTTCCTCCATCAAAAGTTTTGATTTCTGGCTCTTGTCCTACGTGACCGATTAACTGTACTGTGTTTTTCATTGCATTCATGGCGTGTAAATTTAAATTGTTAGTGTATAGTTTGTTGAATGATTCGTTCCAATCAACAGGGCAAAGATGCGATGACTCTAGAAAGTTATTCGGTAGAAAACTACTTACTTTCGGTTGTAACTATTTGTAACCGTTTGTAAATGGAAAATAATTGTTATATTTGATTGATTTTAAAAGAATTAATCTGAACAAATGGAAAACAATTTCGATCTCGAAAAACTAAAATTCCCAATAGGAAAGTTTCTAAGGCCAGATCCCATTTCCAAAAATGATTTGGAAACTTGGATTACAACTATTGAAAATTTTCCTTCCAAAATAAAAACCCTGACCTCAACCCTTTCTGTAGAAGAACTGAATTGGAGATACCGGCCAAAGGGATGGAACATCAAACAAGTCGTGCATCATTGCGCTGATAGTCATATCAATAGTTTTATCCGATTCAAACTCGCTTTGACCGAAGATGTCCCAACGATAAAACCTTATGAAGAAGGGCTCTGGGCCGAACTAGCAGACGGAAAATCGGACGATATTTCGCCATCCCTTCAAATCATCGAAGGGGTTCATGCCCGTTGGACTTTGATTTTGAAAAGTCTTGGAGAACAAGAATTAAAACGACAATTTTTTCATCCGGAAAACCTCAAAATAGCAACTTTAGAAGAAACCATTGCAATGTATGCTTGGCATTGCAACCACCATTTAGCGCATATTGAACAAGCCTTATTGCAAAAAGGCCAATTTTAAGAAAAATAAAAAACGATGACTAAAACCTGCCTGGAATGTGGAGACAAAATTGTGGGTCGCGAAGACAAAAAGTTTTGCAGCGATGGCTGCCGCAACGCCTACAACAACAAAATTAACAAAGACAGCACGAATTTTATGCGCAACGTGAACAACAAATTGCGCAAGAATTACCGAATTCTCTCGGCATTGAATGTCGATGGAAAAGGAAAAACCACCAAGTCAAAACTGTTGAGCAAGGGATTCGATTTTGAATTTTTTACCAATATTTTGGCAACCAAAACCGGAAATACCTACTATTTTGTTTACGACCAAGGCTATCGCCTTTTGGAAGACGACTATTATTTGCTTGTCAAAAAAGAATTTTAGATCCCAAATCTACTGTTATGAAAAAAAGTTATTCCTCCGTTTTATCCGTGTTGTTCCTCCTTGGAATGCTTGGATTTATTTTCTTCACAATGATGCCGCAATGGACATTAAATGGCAATATCCCGTTTTCGGAATTTTCTACCCAAAGAGCTTTGGAACAAGTGAAAAACATTTCCCAAAAACCGCATTTTGTGGGTTCCGAAAATCACGATGTAGTCGCCAATTATTTGGTGAAAGAACTCCAAAATATGGGTTTGGAAACCTCCATACAGGAAGGTTTTTCCTTTTCAGATTGGGGGACTTTGACCAAATGCAAAAACATCCTGGCGCGAATAAAAGGCAGCAACAGCGACAAAGCTCTGCTCCTGCTCTCGCATTATGACAGTGCACCACATTCTTTCTCTCACGGAGCGAGTGATGCAGGTTCGGGCGTAGCCACAATCTTGGAAAGCGTTCGTGCATTTACCTACAATAAAACACCACACAAAAACGACATCATTATTCTGTTTTCGGATGCCGAAGAGTTGGGTTTGAATGGCGCAGCACTTTTTGTAACCCAACACAGCTGGGCAAAAGATGTGGGTTTAGTATTGAATTTTGAAGCCCGCGGATCTTCTGGCCCAAGTTATATGTTAATGGAAACCAATGCAGGAAATGCCGGATTAGTCAAAGAATTCGCAGCAGCAAATGCGAAATTTCCTGTTTCCAATTCGCTGTTGTACAGCATTTACAAAATGCTGCCCAACGATACTGATTTGACAGTTTTTAGAAAAAACGGCAATATTCAAGGCTACAATTTTGCTTTTATAGACGGCCATTACAACTACCACACGGCTCAGGATGACATCGATCATTTGGACAAAAACACATTGACACATCAAGGAGAATATTTGATGCCGTTGTTAAATTATTTTTCGAATGCAAATTTGAACTCGACACAAGCCACCAAAGATGACGTCTATTTTTCGATTCCCTTTACATTCATAAGTTATCCTTTTGGTTGGGTTTTGCCAATGGTGATTATCGCTTTTTTGCTCTTACTTATAATACTATTCGTCGGAATTGGCAAGCGAATTATAATTGGCAAAGAAATTTGGAGAGGATTTATACCGTTTTTAGGTTCGATAATAGTTTCAGGATTAATTAGCTTTTTTGGATGGAAATTATTGCTGAAAGTCTATCCTCAATACAACGATTTACTGAATGGATTCACCTATAACGGGCACGATTATATTGCGACTTTCGTATTGTTGAGTTTGGCAATTTGTTTTGCTTTTTACCAGCGTTTCTCCGTCAAAAAATTGACGATGAACCATTTCATTGCACCATTATTTATCTGGATTATCATCAACGGATTGCTGGCTTTCTTCCTGAAAGGAGCAGGATTTTTGATTATTCCCGTTTATTCGGGATTATTAATGTTGGCTTCTTTTGTAATTACCCAAAGATCAAAATGGATATTAAACTTATTTTTAAGCATTCCAACATTGCTGCTCATTGCACCATTCATTCAAATGTTCCCCATAGGTTTGGGACTGAAAGTATTGTTTGGCAGCGCCATTCTGACTGTGTTGGCGTTTGGACTAATGTTGCCGGTTTTTGGCTCGTTTATTCGAAAAGGAATGACTTCCTTGGTTTTGCTGGTGCTGGCGATAGGTTTTTTTGCCAAAGCGCATTATAAGTCCAGTTATGAATTGGGCAAAGCCAAATCCAATAGTTTGGTCTATATTTTGGATGCCGACAAAAACAAGGCCACTTGGGCAACTTACGACACCAATTTGGACGAATGGACAAAAACCTACTTGGGCCAAAACGCAAAAGAAGCCAAAGATTTAAACGATAATCCGCTGAAAAGTAAATACAATTCCCGTTTTACATACACCGCCGACGCGCCAATGAAAGTCCTTTCAAGACCCACTGTCGAATTCCTGAAAGACAGCGTAGTTGGCAGCCATCGCTATTTGAAAATACGAATCACGCCAACTCGGAAAGTCAATCGATATGATGTTTTTGCCCATGAATCTTTGGTTATTCAAAATTTCAAAGCCAATGGTTTGTCGTTATTGGGTCAAAAAAATTCCAAATACGAAAGAAAAGGCAAGAAATTGTTGAGCTATTATGTGGTGGATCAATTGCCGCTGGAAATCGAATTTAGTGTTCCGACATCCAGCATTTTAGATATAGATTTGATGGAAAGCTCCTTCGATTTGATGAACAATCCCCTTTTTCAGATGGCAAGAAGAGCCGATTGGATGATGCCAACACCTTATGTTTTGAATGATGCTGTGATTATTAAAGAGAAGATAAAAACTTCGCCAAAAACAGTTAAGCCAATTGATTTGAATGTTGGAAATGTAATTGAAAAAGACAGTTTGATGATTCAAAGGGATAGTTTAAGAAAATAAAAATGACACAAATTAGTATTCTGGGTTGCGGTTGGTTGGGTTTGCCTTTGGCGAAAGCCTTGTTGAAAAATGGGTTTTCTGTGAAAGGTTCAACAACTTCTGTTGATAAACTTTTGGTATTGAAAAACTTGGGAGTCCAGGAATTCCAAATTGAATTATCTGAAACAAAAAGTCAAGGAGAAGTCGATTCTTTTTTAGAAAATTCGAAGATTTTAATTATTGACATCCCCCCCAAATTAAGAGGAATTTCAAAAGAAAATTTTGTTTCAAAGATTAAAAACCTGATTCCATTTATAGAAAAATCCGCTGTCGAAAACGTGCTTTTCATCAGTTCGACATCGGTTTATGGAGAGGATAATTTGGCTGTGACTGAAGAAACGAAACTGAATCCTGATACGGAAAGCGGCAAGCAATTAGTGCAAACCGAGTGCCTTTTGCAAAACAATCCCAAATTTAAAACGACCATTTTACGTTTTGGCGGACTCATTGGCGATGACCGGCATCCGATACATTTTCTCGCTGGAAAAACCAATCTTGAAAACCCAAATGCTCCCATAAATCTCATTCATCAAGACGATTGTATTGGCATTATTTTGGAGATTCTTCGACAAAATTCTTGGAACGAAACCTTCAACGCTGTAACTCCATACCATCCCAGCCGAAAAGAATATTACACACAAAAAGCCATAGATTTGAATTTAGTTCCTCCGACATTTAATTATGAAAACCCTATTTTGGGAAAAACTATTTTGAATACAAAAGTTGAAACTATTTTGGGGTACACATTCACAAAACCCAATTTATAAAGTGAAAACGAAAATAAAAAATGCCGTTTCAACTAAAGTAAACTCGATAGGTTTGCCCATAATTGCCTTGTGTTTTGTCTGTTTTTTTTGGGGAACAACCTGGATTGCGTCAAAAGAAGGCGTAAAACACATGCCCGGTTTGCAACTTGCCGGTATTCGGCAATTCATTGGCGGTTCTCTTTATCTAGGTTACTTTTTGTATAAAAAAACGCCTTGGCCGAAAGGCAAACAATGGAAAACAATCCTCATTTTGAGTATTCTTAATTTTGTTTTGAGCAATGGCCTCAGCACTTGGGGCGTGAAATATATCAGTAGTGGTTTGGGAGCAATTATTGGTGCGCTTGTTCCTTTATGGGTTGTCATTATCAGTCTTTTTCGAGGTGAAAAATTAGCAAGATTAGCCTTTTTTGGACTATTAATAAGTTTTGGTGGGGTTTGTGTGATTTTCTACAATCATTTGAGTGATTTCTTGATTGCTGATTTTAGATTTGGAATACTATTATCTATAATTGCAACAATTACTTGGGCTTTTGGAACTTTGTACACCAAGAAAAAAGCGGCCAGTTTTAATCCCTATTTTAGTTTAGGAATACAAATGTTCTTGTCCAGTATTTTTATTTTTGCATTCAATGGAGCAACAGGAATATCGGTGAGTTTGAGTTCTATTCCGATGATATCTTGGCTATCAATAGGTTATTTGGTTATTTTTGGTTCTGTGCTTACTTTTATTGCCTTTATTTATGCACTACAAAATCTACCGGCACATATCAGTAGTATTTATGCTTATATCAATCCTATTATTGCGGTTTTATTAGGCGCAATAATTTTTGGCGAACCACTCACAATGTCAATT
>Ga0214162_1000184_pt1 | contig 15704 bp, 2 predicted proteins | sample LakMenepilimnion_3_FD_153000 | JGI IMG/M metagenome (GOLD analysis project Ga0214162, IMG submission 153000) | Freshwater microbial communities from Lake Mendota, WI - Practice 20APR2010 epilimnion v5 | ecosystem: Environmental > Aquatic > Freshwater > Lake > Epilimnion/Euphotic zone | place...
CTGGCTTCAACATCCAATCCAGGGGAGGGAATTCGGTCTTATCTTCAACGCTGACAGTGTTCTTGGTGACAGTGGCTCCGCAGGACTAAAGTATGTGGCACTAGCAGGTTATGTATCCGAACCTGGAGGCGATGATGAACAGCAGGGATCCAAACGCAAAAAGAAGAAATGAGCTCCTCTGAGGAAATGAATGCGTGGTCGCCAACCGCAGAATGCATTCAACAAGGAGCATGCTCAAGCTCAAGCAGAGAGCATCACCAAGCACCAGTGCATCGGGATGACAGGACCGTAGTCATGAGAGAAGCGGTCCTCGAAGGATGCATAGGAGCTGGTAAAACGGGCTCGCCAAGCCCGGGAGGAGGACAACAAAAAAATGCGGGCCCGCCAGGCCCAGGAGGAGGGAGGAATTCTAAGTCAAATCAAGCCAATGAGAAGGTCAACCAAAGTCAACAGGCAGAAGGCGCAGCGATGAGGAACGCCAACCTTGTCGCCAGCTCACTGAGTATCACGGCCAGAGCCGAAAATCAATCCGACACTGCAGATCACCTACAGCGGGGTCCGTTGTCAACAAGAACTTCCAGTAGGCGACGATCCACAGTCCCAAAGGTCACCGGTGAGGAGCAGATCAGCGCTTGCGAATGGAAGAAGCGCATGGGTCTCATATGCACCAGAGAATGCACCTGCAGCAACAGCATACCGCGACGAGAGGAAGAACGGGTCTCAAAGGTACGAGGGATGGATGTTGCTGCGGACAGCTGGGGAGTGGTCGCGAATACTGATATCCTGGCAGGGGAAATTCTAACAGTTTTTGGAGGCACAACATACATTCTCGGCTCCACGCAAGTAGGTAAGGAGTTCAGCGAAATCCAGGTGAAAATGGTCGTTGAAGGAATGCCTCTCCAGTACACGTTCCAAGGGCACCTCGCAGAGGCAAGCACGGAGCAAGTATGGGCAATCCCGGAGCCGGACAAGGAATCAGTGCGTACAAGGGCAGATGTCTCGCAGCGACTGAGACGAGCGCTCAGTCCGGCAGGGGATCAAGGAGTAGGTCATCTGGTCAACCACACGTGCTGCATAGAGCATTGCAATGCAGAGTTCCTGCTTACACGAGCCGTGTCTGGAGATCCCAGACTTGACCTCAACGAAGACGAAGGCGCCATCACGTTAGCAGTCAAGGCAAAGAGATTCATCAAGAGACACGAGACCATTCTCGTCCATTACAACCCGGAAGCAGGAATCGCCTCGTGGAAAGATGTCTTTAAATGTGCATGCTGCAGATGCAAAGGGCAATGCGGATCTTCCGCACAGATTGGTCACGAAAATGAGCAAGCATTCGCGATGAGTATCCAACGAGCGCAGCACGAGGGAGTGATAGACGAGAGAAGGATGTCCAAGGGTGATTTTGTGCGCACTCATCTCAACGACTTTTGGGGTAATATTGTCGAGGTCACAAATGATGGTGTCAAAGTGAAGGGATTCTGCATAACCGCCAAGAGATTCACTATCAAACAAATACAGCCCGAACACCTGCAAAGAGACGACAAGTCAGTAAAGTGGCATGGAGCATCCAGAATTCTTAGAAGGCGTGCTATCGCGAGAATCTGGGCACAATCAGGTCGACCAGCTGGAGCCAAAGGAGGGTGGCTGGAAGATGAAACAGTGGACAGTGCTGTACGGTGGTCTCTGTACGGGAACACCAACGTGGCAGGACTGACCCCATGCTCTACCAGGAATGGATACATACCGTGTGTGGCTTTTCATGAGCTCAAAGCACTACTAGCGAGTATACTGCCTGCAGAAGCAGGGGCGCCGGGAACTTCATTACGGGCTGCCTTAGAGGGACTAACGGGTATGCAGGGGTGCCATTGGAAAGAGATAGAAGGCCCGGCACCAGAGGATGGATTGGAACTCACGACACCAGCACTACAGCAGGCACTACTAGAGCGATCGGACCTATCGATAACTGAGTGGCACCAGATGAACATTTGGGGTCTGCAACCGAGACACTATGTGAGGGCAGGCAACAGGATCATGAGGCCACAGAGACAGCGCAACCACATGCTAGCAAAATGGTTGAAGAATGCCGGGTGGCGCATAGATATGACATCGATGGACAACATGTTCGCCACGTTTCATGCGCACAATCACTACTTCACCATCCACTGGAATCCCCAAGACAGAGTATTTGAGCTGTGTGACTCGCTAGCGAATGTGACAACCGCGGACCATCATGAAGCAATGGTACTTCTGTGGGCTATGCTCCTTGCGTCCGCTAGAACCACCGATAACTTGTGGACCGAGGAACCAAGGCTCTCATTGAGCGAGCGTCAGATTCTTGGAGGATTTCGATCGTTCCTGCTAGGGAATCCTGGCGGCGAGGGACGTGAAACGCTAACAGAGGGGGATAAAACAAATCTCCGAAGAATGGGCATCGAGGTGCAAGGAATGGCAGAGAGCACCGCAGGAGTGTGGACGTGGAGAAGAAACACTGGCTTCCCGCAACAGAGCAATGGTAATGATTGCGGGATGGTGGCTGTAGTCGCTATCACACACCTCGCAAGGGGATGGAGGCTACCCAAGATGGACGAGCTGGTGATTGACCAATATCGGCAGTGGTTGACACAAGTGATTGAGAAAGACAGTCAAGATCTCTACAAAGTACCTTGCCCGAGGTGTGGAACAACATGGTCTCGTAGCAAAGTCGCGCCGATAATGTGCGCGAATAGACCAGCATGCAATATGGCTCGTGCGAACCTATCGGACGCGGTGATATGTGTGGGCCAGCCAGGACACCCATCAGCGGACACAAAGGGGAAAAAACGAGCAGCTCAAGCACAACACGCGAGGAGGGCTGAGTTATCGAGTGCAAAAAGTAAAGTCACAGGAGCTAACTACCATAAGGACGAACATCGGGAGGAGGGCGGGGAGCAATCAGCAAACTCTCCTGTACTCAATGAGGCAACGCGAAACCTTCCCGCGTCGGGAGCTCAACAATCTGTGGAGAATGGCCGCAACAGAGGCACCAGTGGAAGTGAGGATGAGGACTTGCTAACTGGGGGAGGGCAACCATCTGCACTAGGGGTAAGCAAGACAGACGGCAGGGCACCAAAGTCAAGCACCGTGCAACCTGACACGCGCGGATCATCGTCTGCAACAGGACAGACTATAAGGCGGCAACGATGCCTCAATGAGATCGTCGCGTTCACTACGGACACGTGTGCACCTGAAAGACACCAGCTAAGCGAGCCTCTGGACTCTAAGCCAGTGCTGCCACTGAAGAAGCAAACCAAACGGGCGGACATCACATATTCCCCGTGGGTGTGTACCTCCCTTGGAGCCAAACAAGATCAGCGGAGTGGGGTTCTTCAGTGCCAGGGAAGGGAAAGCAAATGTGCTGAATGCTCAAGCATACTGGTCAACGGCAGAATGCGGGATAAATGCGTGAGATGCAAAATCCCAACATATTGCGGTAACCAATGCAAGGAAAGGCATTGGACAAAGAAGCATCATCGGGAATGCAAGCATAATACCAAGTGGTGTCCAGCGTGCGGAGAAGACCTAGCAAGCGACGAGGGTGCAAACATCACTTGTGAACGCTGCCAGGGGATAAGGTACTGCTCTCGAGAATGCCTCAACAGAGACTTTAATCAGCATATACTACAGTGCTCCATGACGTTGCCCAGCCTAATGGTCACTGAGAAGCAGGCAGCACCTACCTCAGGTGAAGGTAGGGCACAAATGCCGACCTTACTGCAACCAGGGGGTGTGCGGGATTCACGGAGCATGTTAGTTGACGAGGAAGAAACAATCGCCAGAGTCAAAAATGAAAGATGGCGGTTGAGCAGGAAGCCCCAGGATGAGAAAGAATCCGATGAAAAGAATGCGGTGATGTGTGAAGAAGCTCGAGACAGAGTTCTAGAGTGGTGCGCACAGCACAACCCGCGATCAACCATGGAAACCTGGACAGCAGAGAAGGCCAACGCAAAGGCCGTCACGGAGCTTCTGCAAACAACTATGGGCGATACAGATTTTGTGTGCACTAGGGAGATGTGGCAAGCAGCCATCCGGGTTCGGGACGACCTTCTGGTTCCGCTCGCGCAAAAACTGGGTGCAGAAAGAGGACACCGCATATGGACAACGTGCATTCAAGGTGTGCAGGAAATTACGCTGTGCTTCCAAGGAATCCAAGCGACTAGTAGACATCAGGCCCTAGCACTACTGAAGGACGCGGAAGTATGTGCGACAGACGGAGAATGGGAAAGGGCCATATGTACTATTCGCCGTCGGCGAGGGGCAAGGCCACCTCTGGCAGCAGTGACAGTCAAAGTTCAACCAACTGCTTCTCTTCACAGACTCCTCATTGACCAGCAAAGGGTCAAACAAGACAAAGTTGAAGTGTGGGTGTGCCGTGACGAGGAACAACTAGGGAGTGTGACAACCCTAGTGCCGGATCCGGTGGTGGGAGGTCATTGCCTACGATCGTGGACCAAGGTGTACGACATGCTAGGGATTCCAGAAGCTCTCCAGAGAGAACTGATTCTACTGGCGGTCATGTTGGAGCAACCGTCTTTTGTGCCTTTGGACATGTTGGTGGGCAAATTGGAGAATCCATGCGTACTAGCTGAAGTGTGGAAAGCGAAAGGTGTGGGCAGCGGCCCTATCCACATCGCAGGCAACCACACTCTTGTGACCCCGGGGAACAGGTACGCAGTTAATGAGGGGTGCTCGATAGCCGGAACTGAGATCTATGAAGGACGCAGGGAGCTTGGCAACCATGCGTGTCTACATCGAGGAGCGAAATCCGGCATCCCAAAAATGCACGTGCAGGTGGGTATTCCCGAATGGAATGCAACCAGGAAAAAATGGAAGCACGAACAAGAGGGCATGTCACATGAATGTGCCGACATAGTACAGAATCTGCTGGAACTGACTCCACAATGGTGGTCACAATGTCTGGTGCGAATGCGCTGGGCACCACTTGAGCAGCAAAGTGAGCGGGAAAGAGAAAGTGTGCTATGTATCAGGATCGAACAAACTCGACTAGAAGATACGCTCAAAAACCGGCAAACATTGGCCAGGGAGGTGGAAGAGGACATCCTGAAACTCGCCAACCTCATCAGGGAACAATGCTTCCAACAAGCTGAAACCTTCATATCCGGTGATATAAGGTATCAAGGGTTTGAAGACCAGGAGGGACTGGGGAGAGGTATGATAACGATACGGCGGCGTGGAGTAGAAGCGTTTGAAATCGACATTGCGCTAGGATGTCTCCTGGGCTTTTACATGGGCAACGAAATCCTCGCTAACAGTGGACGAGTGTACAAATGGTGCCCATTCTGGGGAAGGATGGGCACCACAACGGCACGAGTCACATCCATCACCAGGGCGAATGATTATTACTCCAAATCTCGAATTCCAGTAACCTTTGGCAGTCAGATCAGCAGGCACAAAGGATGGAATATAACGAACCCTAAGGAGAGGATGATAAGGCGTATGCTCCAACTACTACAACAGCGAGCAGGGTCAGGACCGGTACTAGCACTCCTCAAAATGCCAGCATGGGAGCCACAACCACGGATGTTCAACAAGGGGCAGTCAGACACCCAGGGAGAGAGTGCCCAAGAAGCCCTAGTGACTTCTGTGGACAAGCAGAACGGCGTCGCACGAGAAAAGCAAAGATGGATCACGCCTATCTGGTGGAGGAAATCGGACCCAGTGGAGACTCGCAAAAGTCGGAACGACAAGATTGGTAGGTTGCTCAGATGGACACTGGCCACCAGAGGCACTGTGGACGAAAGCACTCGAAAATATCTCCTCACCAGGAAGCGGGAGTATCTGATCCTGGAAGGGGACAGAGCAGGAGCCAATGCAGTTATGGCTGATCAGCACGACATGGCGTGGGAACTGAAGGAAAAAAGGTACTGGGGGGTATGGGCGGCAGCCGCTGAGCAAGTGAGTGTCTATTGGCAGGCCCAGGAGCAATCTACAATGACTCACTATCTCCAGGGACTACGTGAGCAAGGCAAAATTGGACTGGCTAACAGGGGAGAGCAACTTCACTCTGTGCTCGACACAGAATGGTGGCTTCAATGGTTGGAGTGGGAGAGCCTATGGGCCACAAAAGTTTTCCCAAGTGACGTGGTCACTTGGAACATTGGACCCCAGGGCGTCGACCTCTCCATCCCTCAGATAGCCCAAACACTCTCGAAAGGTTCAGCGATAGTCATGCTTCAGGAGGTGTCCTTTCACCCGGGGGAGAGGAGACGAGTCAAGAGCATCTTTCAAAAAATAGGGCCGGAATACTGGTGCTGCATGGAAACGAGCCAGCGGGTGCGCGCAGGGACAGAGGAGAAAAAAGTCGGAGTATCCAGCAAGAACTATGCAGCGCCATGGGTGTACGCGGTAGTTACATTCCTGCACAAGGACATTTTCAAAAAACCGATCCGGCTGGACTGGGCGGGGCAGTTTACGAAGAAAACTATGAAGCATATGCTTATGGGTCGCATGTCCTGCTTATGGGCCCCTAGACATAAGGAGGCTCCGATGTTAGTCGCCAACATACATCAAGCAGGCTCAGCTGCACCAGAGCTACAACAACAAGTCTGGATGGCTCTACAGGGGGTGCGGGCAAAGTATCCAGAAGCCCAAGGTATATTAGGCGGCGACTTTAACGCAAATGCAGCAGCTGACAGAGAGGGATATTCGTCAAGCAACGCCAGTCATATGCGTATGGTCGACGACCAATTCCTAGCATGCGTAGCAGCTATTAAGGGTACACTAGTGTCCCCACGGACACCATCGTGGATTGACCCTCAGACGGGAAAGGGAGCACGACTAGATCACTTGGTGGGGCTGGGAGTGGAAGTCACATGCGCCTCAGGGAGGGCAGCCTGGGTGGGATCGCCATTCCAGGACCATGCCCGTGTGTCCTTTGCAGTCAAAATTGGAACGCCGAAAATGACAGACACTAACATGGGCAAAAAGGAGTGGCATCAAAAAATGACGCTGAAGCAATGGCAAGGACTTAGTCATCTGATTGATGAGCCTCTGAAAAATCTGGCCATGCAAAGCCTCGAGCGCCTAAAGGACGGAGCAGGAGACGCTGATCTTGAAAGAAGAAGCATGATAGCGGCACGCATTGCAGAAGCGAAAAAGGTGATGCCGGATACGGTGAGTGAAGCTCCAGCTAGGATGCCCTTCAGGAGTAAACAACAACAGGCTCTTATGCGAACAAGGAGCCGGTTGGAGGCAGCCTTGCGGGAGGCAACGGGGAAAAAGGGGCTGACCATGCTACAGCTCACGTGCATGCATGATTTAGGGATCACGGCTCTCCCCAACCTGTCGCTGCAAGACAAGGAGCTACTGACTGACACGCTGCAGTGGAAAGCACTCCTGAAGGCGGAAATTCAGAGCAACAAAAACCAGGTGGATGCCTTGGCCAAGAAGCAAACGTGGCAATGTGAGAAACAGGCGAAGAGAAAGGAAGCAAGAGAGTATCTGCGCGACAAAAAAGGGCCGAGCAAATTCTGCGGAAATACGCACTCCACGCAAGCGCCCAAGGAATTGGTGCTCGACATGCCCATAGGGGTCATGTGGATCAATCGACTGCCAACAGCAGAATCCAAGGAAATTGTGAAACGAATTTGCGAGGGAGTCCCATCCGTACAAGTGCACCAAGCGGAGGGCGAGGTGGCAATCCTTGTCTTAACTATTCTGGAAGAACAGGCAAACGAGGGGGCAGCTCTAGTGAGGAAAGCTCAACAAATGTGGAAATGGAGATCAGCTTTGCGGAAGCCACAACGCCTAGCGGCAGTCCTCCGAGGCCTCTGTCTCCAGAAGAAACAGAGCAATCCAGAAAGAGCGGTCTTGCGACAACTGTCACTAGAAGCGGTCAATATCCTGTGGGAAGAGCAAGAGGGCCACCGACATGCAATGACCATAGGTAACGCAGGAAGCCATCATGGTGGAGAGCGCAGTTGGTGGGCGCGAGGACCGAGAAGTCTTGACCGAATTCAAGAGTGGGAGCAGTGGTTACAGAAATGCCATTCGTCGGACATCGACGAAGGGTTCGATTGTGTCTCACTTGTAGACGGCAGGATACGCGTTGAAATCAAAGGTGAACAACGAAGGTTCGAAATAGGTATGGACAATGGTGAGCGAGTAGAGACTAGCACTATTGAGCCCTCCGGGGGGCAGCTCACAGCCGAAACTGAAACCTCGCAACAAGGCGACGAGAAAGGGGGAGCGAAAACTCAACAGCCGTTCCCATTCTCAAACAGCGAAGTGTGGCATGAACCTACCGGGACCCTCGAAGTGGTGTACGCTCAAGTAAAAGGGCTTCTTCATTGGGAAGAGTTAGCACGCATCACGAGAAACTTGGACACTGGCTTAGTCAGCAGAAAGATAATCATGGATCAAGGAGCGTGGAGTGATGAAGAACAGACGATGGCATGGGAGCGATACATGCAAACGGAGGGGTTGAGCCAGCATGTCAGTTGTCAGCATTGCCAAGGCCAGAAAAAGCCGATTGCAGTGGTTGTCCCTGGTAAGGACCAGCAGCGTCGTCAACTAACTTGTTTCTGCACTGACTGCTGGAATTTTACAAGCATCCATCACAGCAAAATTGCACCTATGAACGTCTCCTTTTTCAAACAATACAATCATGAGACAGGCAAGTTCCACCGGGCACTGCCATACGCCGATGACGAACACCCAAGGAGAATCAGAGGGCCGATCACAGATCATGAATTGGACCACTTCCGAAAAGCGAGGCTCAAGCTTAGGAAAGCGGGAGGACCAAATAAGGAGACCAACGAACTCTATCGAGCACTGACGGCGGAGGAGCTAGCAGTTGTCCGGACATGGGCGGATCGCTCATTAAGTGGCGTGCAGGGTGCAGCCTCGGTGCTTACAGATGAAGACTTGAGGTGCGCAATACGCTTGCTCCACAAGGGAGGGGAGACCAGCGACAAGCCGAGTGACTGGAGACCGATTGGTCTTCTCAATGTGGGGACTCAATTAGTCCATCATATCATCAATTACAGACTCACCACCATCACAGAAGTGGAGAATCTCATTGTACCGGGTCAAGATGGTGGCAGAGCTGGAAGAGGTGTCGATCTGAATCAGCTTAAGCTCGAGTGGATCACGAGCGAAGCGAAACGATTAAAACAGAGGATGATAAGGATCGATATCGACTTCAAAAACGCATTTAACAGCATGTCCCAGAGTGCGCTCTGGGAGGTAATGAGAGCGTACAACATTCCGGATGTCGACCTGCTGGAAGCCATCTATGGCAGAACAACAGCGTGCATGGATCCAGAGGATCCCAAATGTGCAATCATCACCTTCCTAACAGGGGTAATACAAGGAGGAGCGTCTTCCCCCCGTATTTTCACGGTCTTCATTAACGCCTTGCTGGAACATCTAACGCACACAGGGAAAGAACTAGGCATCAGTCATGGTATCGAAGAGACAGATCAGTTCAACCATGTAGCCTTCATGGATGACGTTACAGCGATAGCGCAAGATGACCCGGGATCGCAAGTCTTGATGGATGCTGTCCAGGAGTTCGAATGTTGGAGCAACACCAAATTGAACATGACCAAGACAGTAGCAATGAGTATCAATGGAGGAGGCGCGGACACGCATCCGCCTCAAGTATTGTATAAACAAAAGCCCATCAAAGTCTTTCAAGCTAAGGAGAGCTGTAGGCACCTAGGCTTCTGGGCGACACCTAATGGGGATATGACGAGCACCAAAGAGCGTGTACTTGCGAAAACGAGAGAAGTCCTCGGGCTTCTCACGCATCACCCACTGGAAACCAAGACAGCGAAAGAGCTTTTTCAGAGCATGGCAGTAAGCGTATTCCGGTTCTCAGCAGCCCAAGTGCGCTGGAGCCAAGTAGAACTTGATCAGCTACAGTCACTATGGACACGGGCATACAAGCGGGCTGAAAATCTGCAAAACGGTACAGCGTCAGACATCTTCGTCTTTCCGAAAAAGCGGGGAGGGGAAGAGTTATCCACACCGATCAATATCATCGCTCAGGAACTCTGCAACAACATCCGAAGGTGCATGGTGCACGATGATGTGACGAAGTCTATTACTGTCCAGGAACTTCAACGAGCCAAGGAAGAATTCATGTGCCATACGACTCACGAACTGTACGACGAGATGGAGCTATGGGGATGGGACGCAGTACAGCATAACCGGTGGGCGAGAGCTTTGAAAGCAAGCCACAGGGTGGGGGTGCGGCCGATATGGTATTTGGAGGAAGAAGAACAGGAAGACAAACGATTGAGTTGGGCAACAGCAACGAGGTCATTACGCAGACTCAAAGCACGAATCACCAAAGTAGGAGGCAAGCGGGATCAACCTATGGAGCAAGAATGGCAACTGGAGGACGCTGCCCAATGGGAACTCTTATTTCTGGGGGAAGAGGTATTCTGGAAGACAGCCAGTGCTATCAGAGAAGCGGGATATGACTCGGTCTACAGCTTAACACAAGATGCTACTGAGAAACATAGTCCAACGCCGCTGCTCACTCGGGAAAACCAAGACAGCAGAGGCAAAAGGCACCTTCGATTGCTGATACCCAAGGGCATAGCAGGGGTGTCAGAAAGAGAGCGGACGATTCTACAAGCATGGTTAGAACTGGTCGACTGGAACGGGTTGGGAGTACTGCCCAAGTCTCAAATACCGAGAAGGATGAAGCTAAACATGGATCCAATGAACCAGATGTTCCAGTGGCTGGGGAAAAAAGAACGTCAACAGGGGATCAAGGATTCTGACACTGCGCACCTGTTCACTGATAATCGCAAAGAACTTAAGCAACTAGCGGACGCCATTCAACGCCAGGAAATAAATGCTGCCAGTAGAGCGGAAGTGATGAGTGGAGGTGAGGTGCTGGGCACAGCACTCATTGCGTGGCTTAAGGAAGAAGGTGATGACATTGGGATAGCCAGGAAAGTAGTGGAAACGGTGTGGCCACGGGTATGTCGAGGGCGAGCTCAAGGCCATCCCGACTGGACAAAGGCGTGCGAAACAAGGTTGGATCTCATCCAGGAAATGGAGAACTGGGTGCGCATGAACTGTGCAAGATGCGAGCGGCACTTAAGCAAGCTGGGATATTGCTGTCCCAAATGCCAGCACGGCATGTGCACTGCATGCAATGAGACAGAGGGGCGCATACAATGCCCGCGGTGTATGGAGCCGTTTCCGCAAGTACCCCACGGACATACACAGCCGGCACACAGTCACGTCTACACGACGCAATGTCTCAATATCCATGCCCTGGGGGAGCAGTGGATTGAAGAAGTCACAGACGTGGAAGTAGCGCAAACATCCCAGGCGGAGCACCTTGAGGGAGAACATCTCAAGTTCAAGGCCCACATCCGAGGGTGGAAGACAGAGATCAGGAAGGAAAGGTGTCAACAACTGTTAGGCAAAAACGACCATAATCTACGAAGAGCACTATTGAGACCATTGTGGAAAGACGTCTTGCTCATTCCCCAAGCCTGGTACCCCGAGCACAAACCGAGGTATGAGACACAAGGGTGGTGGTATGCACCGGCAGGAGAAATTCTAGGACGGGAGTGCAAATCCTGTAAAGCATTTCATGAAGTAGAGTATGCGGGTACAAAAAGACGAGAAAAGAGCCGAGGACATTGCAGGAACTGCCAGTCTAAGGAAAGCCAAACAGACACACCAAGTACTCGAAGGAAAAGGAAAACAGCAGCACACAAAAGGGCGGCTGTGATGAATGGTGACGGCATTCCCCGACGATCGGAGCGAACGAGTGGGCGAGAACGTGTGGACTACAGAGAGAGCCTGATGGAATGTGACACCCTGAGCGACAATGACGAGGACGATGAGAGCACGACACTGTCATACAGACTTAAACTGCAGGCGGCGGACCCTCGATACATTACAAATAGCGAGGACGGCAACAGAGGCGATGTAATCTGTACAGTCGAACAGGTCAGAGAGCTGATAGCCAGGAAAGCCACCGCGGAGGATGGGATTGCTGCGATCTGGCTTACGACGGCTGAAATGGGTTTCTCGTTAACAGAAGAACAAGACGAGGTTGTATGTGCCAAGGATGGGAAGGAAGGAAAAATCACTGGCAGATTCTTAGCACCAGCGATATCGAGATTTGCTACTGACACGCGAAGTATGAACAGGCAACCTGAAGATGTTCAAAGGGAATTGGAGAACTTGCATCAGAGATGGGGTAGAACCAACACGATCACGTACAGCGAGAACATCAAAGCGCAGGCTGACAAGGAAGCCAAGGTGACAGAGAAATTCATCAGGATTATTCAACGGAAGGATCTCCCTTGGGAAAGAGATTCTATAGCGAGGGCAGCGAATGATCCTGAGCACATCCCAGACTGCAATGTCAATGCCACGGTTGGACGACACTTCCTCTTTCACGAGCCGATTCCAAGAGCAATAAACGGACAAGGGTACCTTCGGGTAACCACGAAGTCATTGTGGTGGCAGCATGAACAGTTTCCGACAGTATGGACGGCGGAAGGACTCTCGACGTGCAGCGAAAATGGTTACCAATGGACGGTTAACAGCACGACGTGGAATCATCTTCGTGTGCAGTGGCAGGGACAGCAGGAGGAGGCAGCAAAGCAACAGGCAGCTGAGGAAGCCAAGGCTAAGGCTGAAGCAGAAGCGAAGCGTATGCAGAAGGAGGCGGCAAAGCAGCAGCCCGCTGCGGAGGACAAGCGAAAGAAGGAGGAGAAACGCAAGCGGGAGGAGCCTCTAGATTTATTAAGGAGCATCCACGAGGAGGTCCATCTCCAGAATACTCTTGAAGCCAGTGGGTACAGATCCCCAACATGGCGAATCCTGCGTGCACTACAAGTCTGCTCCAAAGCCAAGGTTCTCGTTGGGGAATCAATGATTACCGCGGCTCCATTTTTTGAAGGAGCGGGACGACCATCAAAGCCATATTGGGGGCCTCAGCGAGGAAGGAGAGTCATACTGTGGGAAAGCTTAAGTCCGGAAGACCAGCAAAAGTGCCTTACGGAGCTTCAGAATGATGAAGAGTGGGTGATATGGTGCAAGGCCAATCCAAAGGACAAGACAACACAGGCATTTCGGGAGTATGGGAGGTGCATCTTCGAAGGTAAGCGAGCAAAGGTAACCCAAGCTAACGACAACCAAGAAGGGGGCTCAGGTGGCAAACATGTTACCAGAGCGCGAGGATTTTGGAAGCGAGGGGACGTAGCCGCATGTGCCGCTCAAACGAACATGCAATGCTGGGCGTCCAACAAAATGATCTTTGATGACGAACAGGTAGCAACCCAACTGAGTGAGGCATGGGAGCATGACAGCAGTAAGGATGAATTAAGTGTTGTATTACAGGGCCTAGAACAGCACTTCTGGAGGGGAACGGAAGCTGGGTGGCTTGGATGTTACGACTTCCCAGGCGAAACCTGGGCGGGAGATGGATCGGTCTACAAATGGGTAATGGGTGCAGGATGCGTCTGCCTTCAGCGACCTGGGTATATTCTCATGGTTAGAGTGGGCAGAGAAGAGGAGGGGGTCAGCTCACTGCGAGCAGAATTGGCAGCAATAGCCCGCACTCTTCAAACAGTCCCGGTGGAGAGCGACCTACTCTATCTATGTGACAGTGAAGCAGCTCTCAACAAAATATCTCAATGGATAGGGAGTGGCCCACGCACTACGCTAGCCGGAGATGCAAACGCAGATATCATGACGACAATCATCGAGCGCCTGAGAGAACGAGTCCTGCGAGGGGCACGTACTTTCATGGTGAAGATCAAGGCACACCGAGGAGAGCCTCTCAATGAAAAAGCCGACACCCAAGCTGAGAATGCACGACAACTATCACCCGAATGTCAGCAGTGGACAACGCGCACTCAAAGGATGACGTATGAATGGGAGGACAACAATGGAATTCGGCATGTCACAGCATGGTCGAAAGCGGTCCGCAATGCGATGCTAAGAGGGGGAGCTGAATATCAAGTGCAGAGAGTACTGGATCGTGCAGGGACTAATTGGAACAAGCATTTTCTACAGTCTGCCGATGCCGGACGGCAAGACATCAGGCAATCGGCCTGTGCAGGAGTCCAAAGTGACTTGATGGACGCAGAGAGCTGGGGGAGGAGATGCATGCTCCAACTTCAGGTAACAGAAAATTGGAACAAAGCGGCTGCCACCACCTGGTCAGCTGACTTTCTGTTGCGTGAAGGTGAAAGCAGAGAATGCCTAGGGTCTTGGATTAACTCGAGCGCAGTACATGAGGCGAAGAAAAGACGAGCCAAACAGATCATCACATGCTCATTCCCATGCGGAAAATGGTTGCACATGATTGGCGTGCGGAAGAGCCCAGGATGTGAGCTGTGCAGAAGAGAAAGGCGGCAAAATCAGTCGTCGGATGAGGCCCTCCCATTGGAAACAGTGGCGCATCTTCAAAGTGCAGGATGTAAAGCGCAAAAGAAAAGCGTCATTGGTGCCCACAATAGGTGCTGGGGGTACCTAAGGGGCGCCATCCTAATGCATGGCGAGGCAAAAAGAGATCTTGAGTTCATTGGAGGGGAACAAGATAGGCAGTTGCAACAGCTGTGGACAGAGACAAAGATTGGCGACATCTTTCCGTGGGAAGACGTAGAAAGAGAAGCAGAAAAGCTCCTTGAGAGTATACGGGCAAATGAACAGGGCTCGGAGAACAGTGGCGCCAGCCAAGAACAAGATGATGACCGAATAGTCGATCGGGATGAAACAGACCCCTACAATGAGGTTATCTTCGGGCGAAGGCGTCCTGACTCGGTTGCAATTGAATGGACCAGCAAGACTGTGTACGTTCTGGAGTTCAAGCGCACTTCGGATCAAAGACAAGACTACCGTGAGCAAGGAGAGCGTCGGGCGCGGCTTCAGCATGATGTCCTAGTTAACAGCCTCGACATAGTAGCAAAAGAGGCAAAAGGAGAAAGTGCAGGATGGACAGTCAAACTGATCATCTTCGTGGGGGGCACATGTGGATCAGTGCACGTACAAACGTTCAATAGCAATCTAAAGGAGCTTGGGGTGGTCGAATCGAAACGAAACACAATCCGGAGAGGATTCGTGCATGAGTTGTTGAACGCACAAGACACGGTCCTATGCTCATATTTTGCGCAAAGAATGGGTACGAAAAACAATGGTTGGGGTCAGAAGAGTGATGGGGAAGAAATCTTTCAGGGACTGGAAAGATTTGAATGACAACTGGGGGAAAGCAGGGGAAAGGAACATGGACAGCAAGGTGAAGGTGGATGGTGCAAGTGAGCAAGTTGACGTGGGAAGGCTGAAGCGGAATGTGAGGGCTGGGGGGTGGCAACCTGAGCCTTCAATGAGAGGCAGCGGGCGGGGCAGGGCGCTAGCTGCTCTAGGGAAGTGACTTAGAAGAGCTTAGAGTCTGGCAAACTCTAGGAGGGTGGTGGAAGGTAAAGGATCAGAGTCGGGCAAACTCTGAGAGATGGGGAAGGGTCCTAAAGTCTGGCAAACTCTAGGACACGGCGGGAGTATATATATATATTTGTGAATATATGTATACATGTATATATATATATATATGTCTGGGGTATGACGGTGGATAAATATGAGGGAAAGATCATGACGGTCACACGGGCATGATCTACAGAAGGGAGGGAATGCGACATCAGTGCTGGTCACTTGTAATAGTG
>Ga0214162_1000187_pt1 | contig 15559 bp, 14 predicted proteins | sample LakMenepilimnion_3_FD_153000 | JGI IMG/M metagenome (GOLD analysis project Ga0214162, IMG submission 153000) | Freshwater microbial communities from Lake Mendota, WI - Practice 20APR2010 epilimnion v5 | ecosystem: Environmental > Aquatic > Freshwater > Lake > Epilimnion/Euphotic zone | place...
TACTCATTTGTCATTGTTAAGGCGCGAGTTGGGCAGGCCTCAATACATAAACCACAGAAAACACAGCGCAGGTAATTAATCTGATAGACCTTGCCGTATCGCTCTCCTGGTGACATACGGTTTTCTTCAGTGTTTGTTTCACCTTCAACATAAATCGCATCTGCTGGGCATGCCCACGCACAAAGCTCGCACCCAATGCATTTTTCCAAACCATCTGGATGGCGATTTAATTGATGACGGCCATGGAATCGCTCTTCTGTTGGTGCTTTTACTTCTGGATATTCAACGGTCAAAGGCTTCTTAAACATTGTAGAAAAGGTGACCCAGAACCCCTTCATGCTTCCAAAGAAGCCAACTGCAGGAGTCTGCTCTACTTCATAAAATTCAACATCGTTAATGCCTAGATCTTTTGGCTTTAACGGTTCTAGGTTTTCACTCACGGTTGTCTCCTACCTTCTGTGACACATTGATAGTTGAAACTTCCATTGGCAATGAAGGAACTGCAAACTTTGGCTCCGCTTTATTGTCACCCTCTGCAATTGCCAGCTCTTTCTTCTTTTTCGCAGTTTCAAATCCAACATTAACCGCCATGATGATGAAAACGATGCTACTTGCGAAGGCAATAATCACGATTCTTGGCGCATTCTGTAATGAAAGTACACGAAGCGTTGCAACAACCAAGATCCACACAATTGACACTGGAATCAAGACTTTCCAACCAAATTGCATGAACTGGTCGTAACGCAAACGTGGCAGCGTTCCACGCAGCCACACAAATACAAAGAAGAAGGTAAGAACTTTCAAGAAGAACCAAATCGCGGTAAACCAACCGCCAAGCCAGCTTTCTGTAAAGCCAAGTCCTGGTGGGGCTTTATATCCACCCAAGAATAATGTTGTTGCTAAGGAAGATACTGCAATGATATTTACATACTCAGCCAAGAAGAAGAGTGCGAACTTTAGTGATGAGTATTCAGTGTGGAATCCGCCAACAAGTTCGCCTTCAGCTTCGGCAAGGTCAAACGGAGCGCGGTTTGTTTCGCCAACCATTGAAATTACGAAAATTGCAAATGACGGGAACAAGACCACTGCGTACCACCATGATGATTGCGCAGCCACAATGTCAGATGTTGACATTGAGCCTGCATAAATAAACACAGCAACCAATGAAAGTCCCATTGCGATTTCATATGAAATTACTTGAGCACTTGATCGAAGTCCGCCAAGTAATGGATATGTTGAACCTGAAGACCAACCAGCTAACACAATTCCGTAAACACCAATCGAGGCAATTGCCAGGATGTATAGAACACCAACTGGAATATCTGTTAACTGCATTGCTGTCTGGCGGCCAAACATTGTTACCTCGCCAGTAATCGGAATTACAGCAAAGGACATAAAGCAGGTAGTAGCACTGATAATTGGTGCTAAAACAAAGACAACTTTGTCGGCAGCTGTAGGAATAATGTCTTCCTTAAGCGCCAATTTAACTCCATCAGCAAGTGCCTGAATTAGTCCAAATGGACCAACACGGTTTGGCCCCGGACGTTGCTGCATGCGACCAACAACGCGGCGCTCTCCCCATACGGACATGAGTGTCAGTAATACACAGATAGCAAAAACGATTAATGCCTTTACGGCGATTAGCCACCCTGGATCTGATGCAATTAGTTCTGCATTTGTCATGCTTTCACCACCGTAACTACTGCGCCATGTGCGACGCCTAGGTTTGCTAACAATTGAGATCCACGTGAATTTCGTGGAGCCCACACTGCATCATCATGAATATTTTCAACTAAAGCAGAAAGCGTTACTGATCCCTGATGTGTTGAGATTTTTAGTTGATCTCCGTCAACAACTCCCATTGTTTGGGCTCGCTTTGGAGAAATAACTGCAACTGTGCGACGAGCTGTACCAGCAAGATTCTCTTCGCCTTGTTGCAAAGTTCCAAAATCTAATAGACGGCGCCATGAAGTAATTAAGGCCTGATCTGAATTAAGTGCCGGCTGTGCTGAAGCGCTGACTGAATTAAAGGAAACTCGTGCGCCTTCCCACTTTCCAATTGATGCTATTTCCTTGATAGCGGCGGTGACGGTTCCCAGGTTTAGTGGTGTGCCAATTTCTTCGGCGATCATTGAAAGTATTCGAAGATCGCTGCGATTTAATGAATCACTAACCGCTGCATCAAATGAGCGGGGGCGTCCTTCCCAGTTAAGGAACGAGCCAGACTTTTCAGTAACTGCTGCTACTGGCAAAACAACGTTTGCTCGCTCAGTAACCGCACTTGGTGCAATTTCAAGTGAAACAACAAATGCCTTATCAAGTGCAGCAAGTGTTGCACCGTTGTTATCGGCATCTAGTGGATCAACGCCAGCAACAATTAGGGCCCCGATATGTCCAGAATTTACAGCTTCAATAATTTGTGAAGCGTTGCGACCAATGTCAGCCGGAAGTGAAGCTGTATTCCACAGCGCAGCAATATCCACGCGGGCTGCTGCATCTGCTACTGGGCGTCCACCTGGCAAGAGGTTGCCGATTGCACCAGCCTCTAAAGCTCCACGTTCGCCAGCGCGACGTGGAATCCATGCGATCTTTGCACCAGTTGAATCCGCCAAGGCTGCAACTGCAGTCAATGCGCCAGCACTTTCAGAAGCACGTTCTCCAACAAGAATGACAGATTTGTTCGTTAATGACTGTGATGTGATTGCGGCTGCTTCTTGCCCTGGTGCAACCTTTACAAACTCGGCCTTTAACTTGTCGACAGCAATTGATTCTTTCGAACCAATTGAAACAACTTTTAATGCGCGCTTACGGAACTGCTTATTGATGCGCAAGAAAACAATTGGTGACTCTTCTTCTGGTTCAAAACCAACTAACAAAACTTGATCAGCTTTGTCGATGTCACGGTAAGTAGTTGAAGAACCAACAACACGAGCTGCCAGGAATTCACGTTCTTCGTCAGATGAAACACGTGAGCGGAAATCAATATCGTTAGTACCAAGTGCCACACGAGCAAACTTGCTATACCCGTATGCGTCTTCATATGTTGTACGACCACCAACAAGCACAGCCGACTGTGCAGCTTTTAATCCTGCTGCAGCAACTGCTAGAGCTTCTGGCCACGATGCTTCTTCAAGAACTCCTTCAGAGTTACGAATCTGTGGAACCTTAAGACGATCAACCGCTGTTATGTATTTAAATGCCCAACGACCCTTATCGCAGTTCCACTCTTCATTAACAGATGCATCATCGCCAGCAAGGCGACGTAATGTTTTTCCGCGACGAACATCGGTTCGCATATCGCAACCTGAGGCACAGTGTTCACATGCAGATGGCGTTGAAACTAAGTCAAAAGGACGCGCGCGGAATCGGTATGCAGCACCAGTTAATGCACCTACTGGGCAGATCTGAACAGTGTTTCCAGAAAAGTAAGATTCAAAGGGTTTGTTTTCATAAATTCCAACTTGCTGCAATGCACCACGTTCATTCAAGGTAATGAATGGATCGCTAGCAATTTGCTCGGAAAAACGAGTACAACGTGCACATAAAACGCAGCGTTCACGATCGAGCAACACCTGTGAAGAAATATTGATTGGCTTTTCAAAGGTGCGCTTTACGCCTTCGAATCGGCTAGATCCTTCGCCAGTACTCATAGCTTGATTCTGCAATGGACACTCGCCACCCTTGTCACACACTGGACAATCAAGCGGGTGGTTTACCAGCAAAAGTTCCATAACTCCACGTTGTGCTTTTTCAGCAACCGTCGACGTTAATTGTGTTTTTACAATCATGCCTGTCTCAACAGGAATTGTGCAGGATGCTTGTGGCTTTGGAAAAGCGCGACCATTAATTTCAATATCAACTAAACACTGACGACATGCACCGACTGGGTCTAGTAATGGGTGATCACAGAACCGTGGAATCTGAATTCCAAGTTGCTCTGCAGCACGAATAACTAGCGTTCCCTTTGGAACAGTTACTTCGAAGCCGTCAATAACAACGGTAATCATGTCAACAACTTCAGTTGTCATTTATGCACCGGCCCCAGCAAATAGCGTTGATGCAACTGGATCAAATGGGCAGCCACCCTGTGTTAAGTGCGCAATGTATTCATCACGGAAATACTTAATGGAGGATGTAATTGGACTAGTTGCACCATCACCAAGAGCGCAGAATGAACGGCCCATAATGTTGTCGCAAAGATCAAGCAACTTAGCTAAATCTGCTTCGGTACCTTTACCGGCTTCTAAGTCACGAAGAATCTGGACCAACCACCATGTGCCTTCGCGACATGGTGTGCACTTTCCACATGATTCGTGCTTGTAAAACTCTGTCCAACGCAATACTGCGCGAACAACACATGTTGTCTCATCAAATATCTGCAATGCTTTTGTTCCAAGCATCGACCCTGCAGCTGCAACACCCTCGTAATCCAACGGCACATCAAGGTGAGCATCTGTAAACAATGGTGTTGATGATCCACCTGGTGTCCAGAACTTCAATGTATGTCCCGGTCGAACTCCACCAGCCATATCTAAAATTTCACGCAGTGTAATTCCAAGTGGTGCTTCAAACTGACCTGGATGTACAACATGTCCAGACAGCGAATAAAGAGTTGTTCCCTTGCTCTTTTCGGTGCCCATTGATTGGTACCAATCAGCGCCGTTATTAACAATTGCCGGAACAGATGCAATGGATTCAACGTTATTTACAACAGTTGGGCGTGCATAAAGACCTGCAATGGCAGGAAATGGTGGACGCAAACGAGGCTGACCGCGGAAGCCTTCGAGTGAATCAAGGAGCGCTGTTTCCTCGCCACAAATGTATGCACCGGCTCCGATGTGCAGAACAACGTCGATTCCGTTGCCAAGAATTCCTGCTGCGTAGGCATCTTCGATTGCTTGGTTAACGCGACGAACAACATGTGTAACTTCACCGCGAATATAAATAAATGCATGCTTTGCACGGATTGCGTGGCACGCGATGATGCAGCCTTCAATAAGCACATGCGGATTTGCCATCAGTAATGGTGTGTCTTTACATGTTCCGGGCTCTGATTCATCTGCGTTTACAACTAGGTAGTGATCCTTGTTATCGCCTTGAGGAATAAATCCCCACTTCATTCCGGTTGGAAATCCTGCTCCTCCACGACCACGAAGTCCAGAATCTTTTACAAGTTGAATCACTGCATCTGGATCCATCGCAAGTGCTTTTGCGGAAGCTGTGTAACCACCATGACGCTTGTAACCAGCAAGTGTGAATGAATCTTTTTCATCCCAATGTGCAGATAAAACTGGAGCTAGCTTTGTCATTACTTTCCCTCTTTCGAAAGTTTCAAACCAAGCAAAGTTGGCTCACCAGCCTGAACACCTTCGTGCGCAAGTCCATCATTTAATCCTGCTAGAACCGCTGATGCTTCTTTCCAGGTAACCAACTTGTTAGGACCACGTGTTGGAGGTTTTGGATTTCCTGCACGCATTGAGTCAACTAAATCTTTTGCTGACTGAACTGTTTGGTTGTCATAAAATTCCCAGTTCGCCATCACAACAGGTGCGTAATCACATGCAGCATTGCACTCGATATGTTCTAAAGAAACTTTGCCGTCAGCTGTTACTTCATCGTTTCCGATACCCAGGTGATCTTTGAGTGAATCAAAGATTGCGTCTCCACCCATTACTGCACACAAAGTATTTGTACAGACACCCACGTGGTATTCACCCACTGGTGTTGGCTTATATTGGGTGTAAAAGGTAGATACAGCAGTCACTTCAGCAGCTTCTAGCTGAAGAAGCTTTGCAATTACTTCGATGCCTTCATTGGTTACATATCCTGCTTTTGATTGCACGTAGTGCAACAAAGGCATGATCGCAGAACGAGGGCGTGGATAACGCTTGATAATTGAATCCATAATTTGGAAATCTTCATCTGAATATGCCATTAGCGATCAACCCCTCCCATAACTGGATCAATTGATGCAACCGCGCCAATGATGTCGGCAACCATGCCGCCTTCACTCATTGCAGCCGTTGCTTGCAAATTATTAAATGATGGTTCACGGAAGTGAACGCGATATGGACGAGTTCCTCCATCTGAAACAACAGAAGCACCTAATTCTCCACGAGGAGATTCGATTGCGACATATGCCTGACCAGCCGGAACATGGAAACCTTCTGTGACAAGTTTGAAGTGGTGAATCAATGATTCCATTGATGTACCCATGATTTGGCGAATGTGATCAAGTGAATTACCAAGTCCATCGCCACCCATTGCAAGTTGCGCAGGCCATGCAATTTTCTTGTCCGCAACCATTACTGGTGCACCTTCAAGTTTTTCTAACTTGCTAACACATTGTTCAATAATCCGAAGTGATTGCTCTAACTCATTCATACGAATCAAGAAACGACCGTATACATCGCAAGTATCTGCAGTTACAACATCAAAATCATAGTTTTCATAACCACAATACGGTTGAACCTTACGAAGATCCCATGGCATTCCGGTTGAACGAAGAACTGGTCCAGTGATTCCTAATGTTGTACACCCTGCAAGATCCAAGTAACCAATGCCTTGTGTGCGCTTCATCCAAATTGAGTTTCCAATAAGTAATGTTGCATTGTCTTTAAAGTTTTTGCGCATCAGCTTTACGCCATCGCGGATCTTTGTAAGTGCTCCTTCTGGAAGATCTTGCTGAACTCCACCTGGACGTATGTACGCCATATTCATACGCAAACCAGTGATCATTTCAAAGATCTCAAGAACTGTTTCACGATCGCGGAAAGCAAAGAACATAGGGCCCATTGCGCCTAATTCAAGAGCTCCGGTACCAAGTGCGACCATGTGGGATGAGATTCGGTTGAGCTCCATCATCATTACTCGAATAACGGATGCACGCTCAGGGACATCATCTGTAATTCCCAATAGCTTTTCAATTGCTAAACAATAAGCAGTCTCATTGTGCAGTGGTCCCAGGTAATCCATGCGAGTAACAAAAGTTGTTCCCTGAGTCCAGTTGCGGTACTCCATGTTCTTTTCAATACCTGTGTGCAGGTACCCAATTCCACATCGAGCTTCTGTAACTGTTTCGCCTTCAAGTTCTAACACCAAACGAAGCACACCGTGTGTTGATGGGTGCTGAGGACCCATGTTTACAACAACGCGTTCTTCTTTTGTTGCACCAATATCTTGAACTAGCGCGTCCCAATCTCCACCGGTGACAGAGAAAACTTTTCCTTCAGTTGTATCGCGTGAAGGTGCGTATGGATCAAAAGTTGTCACTTGTAGCTCCTTCTTTCACTAGGAGGCGGTGTTGTTGCACCCTTGTACTCAACTGCAATTCCACCGAGTGCGTAATCTTTACGTTGTGGGTGACCTTCCCAGTCATCTGGCATCAAGATGCGAGTCAAACCTGGGTGGCCATCAAAGATGATTCCGAACATGTCAAAAGTTTCGCGCTCGTGCCAGTTGTTGCCAGCCCAGACTTCGACCAAAGATGGAATATGTGCATCACCATCAGCAACTGAAACTTCTAAGCGAATGCGCTGATTCTTTGTCATAGAAAGTAATGGGTAAACAGCATGTAATTCGCGCCCTGTTTGTCCTGGGTAATGAACACCATTAACGCCCATGCACATTTCAAACTTCAATGTATCGCGCAAAATCAATGCAACTTCAACTAACTTTTCACGCTTTACATGCAATGTGATTTCACCGCGATCAACAACAACGCGTTCGATTGCGTCAGAAAAATCAGGATAGGCACGCTCTAGATCGTCGGCAACATCATCAAAATATCCACCGTATGGACGCTCGGAAGAGCCTGCAGTACTGGCTTTACGAACTAATCCGCCGTAGCCAGATGTGTCGCCCGTACCTTTTGCGCCAAACATTCCATCAGTCATTACGCAAGCAAGCCCTTCATCTCATGAGTTGGCTTTGCGTTCATTGCTGCAAGTTCAACTTCCTTGATGATCTGAGCGCGGTTTGCACCAAGCTTTGTCTCATTGATTTGTTCGTGTAATTTCAAAATTGCATCAAGCAACATTTCTGGGCGTGGTGGGCAACCAGGCAAGTAAATATCAACCGGAACAATGTGATCTACGCCTTGAACAATCGCGTAGTTGTTAAACATTCCACCTGATGATGCACACGCACCCATGGCAAGTACCCACTTTGGTGCTGACATTTGATCATAAATCTGACGAAGCACTGGTGCCATCTTGTTGGATACGCGACCTGCAACGATCATTAAATCTGCTTGGCGTGGGGATGCGCGGAAAACTTCTCCACCAAAACGGGCGATGTCATACTTTGCGGCAGAACCAACAGCCATCATTTCGATTGCACAACATGCAAGACCAAATGTTGCTGGCCACAATGAGTTCTTGCGCATGTATCCCGCAAGTTTTTCAACTGTAGTTAGTAAGAAACCACTTGGGATTTTCTCTTCAAGACCCATTGTTTAGTCCCATTCCAATCCGCCGCGGCGCCATACATATGCATATGCAACAAAAACTGTTCCTATGAAAATTGCCATTTCTATTAAACCAAATAAACCAAGGGCATCAAATGACACTGCCCATGGGTAAAGGAAAACGATTTCAATATCAAAAATAATGAATAACATCGCAGTTAAAAAGTATTTGACTGGAAAACGTCCACCTTCAGCTGCTTGTGGTGATGGTTCGATTCCACATTCGTAGGCATCTAGCTTTGCGCGGTTGTATCTGGCGGGGCCCGCGAGCGCTCCGGCAATTACGGAAAAGAGCGCGAAACCAAAGCCAATAGCGCCAATCACCAAAATCGGTACATATGGGTTTGATGTGGGTATCACGGTCGAAATCCTAAGGTCGATTGGCCTATGCCGCTGACCGCTAGCCCTTTTTCCCGCTGTGAACTGCAACAACCCCAAAAGTTAGGTTTTTCCAGCTGACATTGCTCCAGCCCGCCTTTTCCATGCGCGCTGCCAATGCCCCTTGATCTGGCCATGCCTTAATCGATTCGGCCAAATAGATATAGGCATCTGGGTTTGATGCCGTTTTTGTAGCGATTGCTGGCAACAGCCGCATCAGGTACTCCGTGTATATAGTGCGAAACGGGCGCCAGGTTGGATGGCTGAACTCAACAACCACCATTCGCCCACCTGGTTTGGTAACCCGTCGAGCTTCAATCAACGCCTTATCGAAATCAGCGGTGTTTCGTAGCCCATAAGAAATGGTGACAACATCAAAGGTATCGGCCTCAAAGGGCAGGTTAAGGGCGTCGGCCTTGGAAAAGTTCAGGTACGGGCGGGCTTTTCGACCCTGGGCCAGCATTCCCTCGCTGAAATCAGTAGCAAAAACCGTTGCCCCAGCCTTAAAGAGGGGTTCAGATGAAGATCCTGGTCCTGCCGCCAGATCTAAAATAACCATTCCTGGCTGCGGGGCGATGATCTTCGTTGCTGCTTTGCGCCAGGCCTTGGTACGACCCAGACTCAAAAGATCATTGACCAGGTCATATCGCTTGGCGACCCCATCAAACATAGCCGCGACCTCATCGGGATCTTTGTTCAAATTGGCGCGGGACATGCTCATATTCTCCCTTGAAGTAGGCTCATCCACAACTTAGGTACATCGAAAGGTTCCCCATGTCGCTATCTGCTACATCGCTTCGATCTTCACTGATCCCACGTTCTACGGCGCTTTCAAACGCTGTTCTGGTTGTCAGTGGAGTTCTTGGCTTAGCAGTGTTGGCTCAAATTGCTGTTCCGGTTCCTGGATCTCCAGTTCCTGTTACAGGTCAAACTTTGGGTGTTTTAATTCTTGGAACTGCGTATGGGTCAACCTTAGGTTTTACTACTTTTGCCATTTACATCGTGGCCGGAATTGCAGGTGCACCAGTATTTGCAAATAGTGGCCATGGTTTGGATCGCATTGTTGGCGCAACTGGTGGTTACTTAATCGGAATGTTGGTTGCAACATTTGTATTAGGGCAGCTGGCACGTTTTCGCTTAGATCAAAATTTCTTAACAGCTCTACCATCGATGTTAATCGGAACAATTACCACTTTTTCATTTGGTCTTGTGTGGTTACACCAATACACAGGGCAAAGTTGGGATTGGACGATTAAAGCAGGATTCACGCCATTTATCGTTGGCGAATTACTAAAGATTGCAATTGCCGGAACATCTCTACCTGCTATTTGGCGCGTGCTTAAGCGCAAAAATTCATAAATATGTCCCAACTTGTTCCTATTACAACTACTCGCCTAGGCGAGCATTTGCCATTGCTGGAATTACTTCCAGAATCAAATCCACTTGCATGGGTTCGTAGTGAGGACGGTTTAGTTGGATGGGGCACTTACGCGACTACAACAGTCAGTGGTCCTCATAGATTCGCAGATGCACGCCACTGGTGGCAGAAACAGTTAGAAAGATTAGCTGTCACAAATTCTGTGCATGGCAGCGGAACTGGCCCAATTTTATTCACATCATTTTCATTTTCCCCTAATGATGTTTCTGTCCTTGTGATTCCGCAAGTAATTGTTGGATCTAAGGGTGAAAAGTCTTGGATTACATGGATTGGCTCAGATCCTCAACCAGTTCTTAAAACTTCACCTGATCATGTTTCTAACGCAGATATGAGTTGGGATGAAAATCCACAGTCCGATATTGAATGGAAAAATCGTGTTACAACGGCGGTCGCGCGCATTCACTCTGGAGATTTAGACAAGGTTGTTTTAGCTAGAGACATCACAATAAAGTCCAATAAAAGTATTGATCCACGGGCCATCTTGAACAAGCTAGCAGTGGAGTATCCATCAACCTGGAAATATTCGATTTCAGGATTAGTTGGTGCAACTCCCGAACTATTACTTCGTCTATCACGCGGAATGATTACTTCACGAGTTTTAGCAGGAACAATTAGCAAGACTGGTGATGATGCAAAAGATTTGGCGTTAGCGGCATCTCTTGCACGATCATCAAAAGATCTTGCAGAACATGAATACGCGGTGCGATCTGTTGCCGATGCAATAGAGCCATTTTGTTCATCTACAAATGTTCCTGAATCCCCATTTGTTTTACACCTTGCAAATGTCATGCATCTTGCAACTGATGTGACAGGTGCACTAGTTGAAACGCTTGCTCATACCGATGCATTTACAATTCTTGAACAATTACATCCAACCGCTGCAGTCTGCGGAACTCCGCGACCAATCGCGGCGGCTCTGATTACTGAAATTGAAGGAATGTCACGTGGTCGTTATGCCGGTCCTGTTGGTTGGATTGATGCAGCAGGTGATGGAGAACTTGGAATTGCACTTCGTTGTGGTCAAATAAATGGTGACACTATTAGAATCTTTGCAGGATGTGGAATTGTTGATGGTTCAGATCCAGAAATTGAATTAGCTGAAACGTATGCAAAGTTTTCACCTATGCGCAGCGCTCTTAAATAGAGGAAAGTGCTTCCACAATCTTCTGTAAATTATCTGCATTTGATTCACGATCAGGTACATCGCACACGACAACACTAACCCCAGATATTGGTGCGTTCACTTCGGCTTCTAGCTCTTTTATGGTTGTGATTTGCTTGGCGCTAACACCCATCGCTTGAGCAATTGCTGCTGGATTTAATCCATGCGGTGTTCCAAATACTGTTTCAAAGCCCTGTACACCGCGCTGTGGAAGGGTTGAAAAGATTCCGCCCCCATCGTTGTTGATCACAATGAATCGGCAATTGATCTCCTCATTATTAATCAGCCCCGTTAAATCATGTAAGAAAGAAAGATCTCCGAGCAGTGCAATTGTGCCCTTGTGGCCGTAGGCAACGCCTAGCGCTGTTGAAATGTTTCCATCAATACCAGCTAGGCCACGATTAGCGTAAGTGTGTACGCCAGCACGAGGATGAGCAAAACCTTCAAGATCTCGTATTGGTCGTGATGACGATACAAATAGTGCGGTGCCATCAGGAATTAGTGCAGCAATTGTTCGTGCAATAACAGCTTCATTCCATCCACCTAAAGAATCAATTAGCTTTTGTGCGCGCTCAGAAACCTTGTTCCACTTTGCCACCCATTCATCAGACTGAATGACACCTTGAAGATCCGGTAGTTCTGTAAATTTACGATCTGCTTGACGGTCAGAATCCACAGTTGCAAGTCGTTGATCAACAACATATGTAATTGGGCTCGATTTGATAAATGCGTTGATGGATCGCGACAAAGTTGTTCGTCCAATAACCAAGACTGATTGTGGAATTAATGTGCTGCGTATTTCAGGAGATGCTAAAAAGATAGATGCGTGTGCAATTGCAGCAGGAAAAGAAAGAGGATCTTCGGCAATTACTGGCCAACCCAATACCTTTGTGAACTGTGTGATTTCATCAACCGTTAAACCACCACGATCATGTCCGATGACAACAACACCACGTGCGCCAACTAATCTCAATGTGCCTGGCTTAGTACGTGCAACAAACTCTTTTGGTGTGACATTGATCTGTGAAAGCCAATCTGAAGACCCATCTGACAACAAAGGTTCATCAAACTGCAAATTCAAATGAATCGGTCCTGTTCGCAAGCTATCTAGTGGTAATTCCATTGGGTAAACAGGCCCATCAATATCTGCAAAGTACCGAACAGCTTTGCCAAAAATGCGAGCTTGTTCTGTTGTTTGATTTGCACCTGTCTTGCGCAACATCGCTGGGCGATCTGCTGTTAAAACCATCAACGGTGCGTTTGTATGGCTCGCTTCAAGTACGGCTGGATGGTAATTAGCAACAGCTGTTCCGCTAGTACACACAACTGGTACCGGACGGCCAGTTGATTTAATGATTCCAAGTGCGAAAAAGGCTGCGGTTCGCTCATCAATGCGTACATGGATCTTTATTAATCCTTCTTGCGATGCTTCAAAAAATGCTAACGACAAAGGCGCATTGCGCGAACCAGGAGAAATAACCACATCAGCAATTCCTGCTTCGATAATTTGGCGAACAATGTCGCGCGCCAGCGAGGTTGAATTGTTCACTTCAATAGCTCAGCAGTTCTCATAATGCGATTCTTCCACCATTCAAAGCGATCTGCACTGACATCTAAGCCATCAAGGTTAGGAATCACATCACTAATTGCAATTTTTCCATCAACTATGGGCAGCTCGGCTACATTCTTTGCCAGTAGCGAGCCTGTACCAAGTCCGCAATCAAAGTTTATTGTTTCGAAAGAAGCGGCAAGAATCAGACCGTAATTTATACCAACTGCGCTTTCCAGAGCACTTGAAACCACAACTGGTAATCCGTGATGTTCTGCGATTTTGTGAGCGCGCTGGATTCCACCAAGTGGCTGCACTTTTAACATTAAGTAATCAATAGCATCTGTCAGATCAATTGCAAATGGATCTTTGGCTTTTCGAATAACTTCATCGCCAACAATCTTCACATCAACCCGCTTTTTTAATTCACGAAGCTCTTCAATAGTTGCGCACGGTTGTTCAACATATTCAATGTCACCAGCTGAATTGATGAACATCTCTGCCTCATCAACGCTCCATAAGCCATTCACATCAATTCGTATTGCGGCGTTTGGGCGTAAAGTTCTAACGACATCGAGTCGGTAAAGATCTTCGCTGGCATCAGTGCCAACCTTTACTTTAAAGGTGTTAACTGCTGGGAATGAATTAACAATTCTTTCTAAATCTGCCGGATCGTTCAGCGCAGGGATAGTTCCATTAACTGCTACATGTGTGCGAAATAGCTGTGGTTTTGGCGTCGTTGCGGCTTCAAGTGCACACGCTAACCATGGTGCTGATTCAGCATCGTCATACTCAAGAAATGGCGAGAACTCACCCCAGCCATATTCGCCTTGAATTAAAGCGACTTCGCGAACAGTAACGCCACGAAAATTAGTTGTCGTTGGCAGTGCAACTACACGCAAGGATTCAAAGAGATCCATAGATTATGGGCGCTTTGGAAACTTTCCAAAGTCAGGAGCGCGCTTTTCTTTATAAGCATCCCGACCCTCTTGCCCTTCTTCAGTCATGTAAAACAACAATGTTGCATCGCCTGCAAGTTGTTGAACACCAGCAAGACCATCAGTTGCTGCATTCAAACTTGCCTTTAGCAATCGCAGCGCCATAGGAGAATTACGTAACATCTCGCGGCACCATGAAACAGTTTCTGCTTCTAATTCTGCAATCGGAACAACAGTATTCACAAGTCCCATATTCAGCGCTTCTTGTGCGTCGTATTCGCGGGTCATAAACCAAATCTCGCGAGCCTTCTTTTGACCAACATGTGCTGCCAATAATCCAGCACCGTATCCACCATCAAAAGAACCAACCATTGGTCCGGTTTGACCAAACTTTGCATTGTCAGCGGCAATTGTTAAATCGCAAACAACATGTAAAACATGTCCTCCGCCGATTGCCCAACCTGCAACCATGGCAACAATTGGCTTTGGTGTGCGACGAATCTGAACTTGCAGATCTAAAACATTAAGGCGACCGATTCCCTTTTTAGCTAACTTGTCATCGCCTAGGTATCCATCATCACCACGAACGCTGATGTCTCCTCCAGAACAAAATGCTTCTGAACCTTCACCAGTAAAGATGATTACGCCAACTTCTTCATTGTCTCGAGCTAAATCAAATGCTTCGATTAATTCAATAATTGTTTGAGGACGAAATGCATTACGAACCTGCGGACGGTTGATCGTAATCTTGGCGATGCCATCGCCCATTTGATATTTGATATCTATGAAATCTTCGCCGCCGGGTGCTGTCACCCATTGTGGAATCTCACGGCTACCAAAATCGCGCTTGATCGGCTTGCTCACATTTCCTCCATCGTCGTCGCTAGCGATAGCCTACGGTGGCAATGGATACCTCGTCACAACGAATAGTTCTGCGGGTCAGCCCTGCATGCGAAATCTCTCAATTAGCGGGAGAAATCACAGCAGCCCTCGTGGGCGATGGCCCCACCCTTGGTTTCGGAGAAATTTCATCAGAATACGCTCCGAGCAATGCCGCCGTAGCGATCGGAACTTCGGGAACAACTGGTGCCTCTAAAGAGGTTTTGCTGACATCGACTGCACTAATTTCATCGGCGCGAGCTTCTAATAAATTCATTGGTGCTAAATCTGGTGACACCTGGTCACTGTTGCTGCCACTGACTCATGTGGCAGCTGTCAATGTAATTGTGCGCTCAATCGAATTAGGAACAACACCGATTGATCTGCGTAACTTTAAGGGCGAATATCCAAAAGCAGAGTTCACGGCAATTGTTCCAACACAATTATTTCGTGCCTTAAATGGTGACCAAAACTTATTGAGCCACCTTCAGTCAGCAAAAGCTGTATTGGTTGGAGGAGCTGCGTTATCTCAATCTTTGCGTAAGCAAGCAGAATTAGCCGGAATAAAAATTGTTACGACATATGGAATGACTGAAACATGTGGTGGCTGTGTCTACGACGGCACAGCTCTTGAAGGCGTAGAGATTGAAATTCGAAATGGCACAATTTGCATCAAGGGTCCTGTATTAGCTTCGTCAATTTCACTTACTGATGGTTGGTTTGAAACAAATGATTTAGGTGAATACGA
>Ga0214162_1000190_pt1 | contig 15337 bp, 15 predicted proteins | sample LakMenepilimnion_3_FD_153000 | JGI IMG/M metagenome (GOLD analysis project Ga0214162, IMG submission 153000) | Freshwater microbial communities from Lake Mendota, WI - Practice 20APR2010 epilimnion v5 | ecosystem: Environmental > Aquatic > Freshwater > Lake > Epilimnion/Euphotic zone | place...
CACCCGATTGATTCCAGGCGTGCTTGGAAATCCAGAATCTTTGGCTGAAGAATCACATAACGAAGAGGGGTACTTGGAGTACCCAAACTTCACAAAGCCTTCAATGTGGCGAGATATTGAAGTTCCAGCAATTTTGCTCAGCGGCAATCATGGGGAAATTGCTAAGTGGCGTGCGGCGCAAGCACAAGAGCGTGCCAAGAAGAATCGCTAGGCTTCAAGTAGAGTTACGACTATGTGCAGATTGCTAGCTTTTTCATCCCTAGAACGTAAGAGTTTCTACGACGTTGTCGGAAATGATTTCGACAAATTCGTTGCTATGTCATCAGAGCACAAAGACGGTTGGGGTATCGGCTACGAAGGTGAAGTTATTAAGGACATAAAGCCGGCCAAGGAAAGCGATCTTTTAACTCAAACGGGCAAGAATTTAGAAACTGTTGGGGCCTTGTTTCATTTACGTCTTGCTTCCAAGGGAATTACTGTCAATATTGATAACAACCACCCATTTACCCATGGCGCAACAACTTTCATGCATAACGGCACAATCAGGCCTGGAAATACTGCTGAGCAGTTCATTGCAGATAAGTACAAAGGATTTCTGCAGGGCACAACCGATAGTGAGCGTTTCTTTTATGCTCTGCTGTCACAAGTTGATGAGCATGGATTAGTTGAAGGCGTGCGATCGATTGTTAATTTGATTCGTACTAACGCTGACTACACCGCGCTTAACATAATGGTGCAAACACCAGATACCTTGATTGCTGTATGTGAGTTTAATGAAGCAAACAAATCTGAGTGGAGCGCCGAAGATCACTATGAGCTTCGCTTCACCAAGCGCGGGAGCGACATGATCGTTGCATCAACAGGGTGGGGAAACACGGATTGGACCCATTTAGATAACCATCAGATGCTTGTGGTTGATCGTTCGACTTTAGAGTATTCAATTTCTTCTCTATGACCCGTACCTACACAGTCGAAACCTACGGCTGTCAGATGAATGTCCATGACTCCGAAAGAATTGCTGGGTTGTTGGATGAAGCTGGCTATATTCCTGTAACAGTTGGTGAACAAGCTGACATCGTAGTTTTCAATACTTGTGCTGTGCGAGAAAATGCTGATAACAAGTTATATGGCAACCTCAGTTTCTTAGCGCCAATTAAAAAATTGAACCCAAATATGCAGATCGCGGTGGGTGGGTGTCTTGCTCAAAAAGATCAGGCAACAATCATCAAGAAAGCACCCTACGTTGATGTTGTTTTTGGAACTCACAATGTTGGCTCACTGCCTGTATTACTAGAACGCGCACGCATCGAAGAAGAATCGCAGATTGAAATTCTGGAAGCCCTCGAGCATTTTCCATCAACATTGCCTGCTCGTCGTCTTTCTGCATTTTCATCGTGGGTATCTGTATCAGTAGGGTGCAATAACACCTGTACCTTTTGCATCGTTCCCACGCTTCGTGGAATCGAAAAGGATCGCACTGCAGCAGACATCTTGACTGAAGTAAGGACTTTAGTTGACCAGGGAGTCATTGAAATAACTTTGCTTGGGCAAAATGTGAATGCGTATGGTGTTGATTTTGGAGATCGCCAAGCTTTTGCCAATTTATTACGCGAATGCGGAAAAATTAGCGGCTTGGAGCGAGTCCGCTTTATGTCTCCGCACCCTCGAGATTTCACTGACGATGTAATCGAAGCTATGGCACAAACACCTAATGTGATGCCACATCTGCATATGCCGTTGCAATCAGGATCTGATCAAGTTTTGCAGCAAATGCGTCGCTCATATCGATCAGATCGCTATTTAGGAATTTTAGATCGGGTGCGTTTGGCTATGCCGCATGCAGCTATAACAACTGACATCATTGTTGGTTTCCCGGGTGAGACAGAAGAAGATTTCCAAGCAACACTCGATGTTTGCACAACGGCTCGATTTACCGCTGCTTATACATATCAGTACTCCATTCGCCCTGGTACACCAGCTGCAACTATGCCCGATCAAATAGCTGCCGATGTTGTTGCAGATCGCTATACCCGCCTTCACAACCATCAGCAGGCAATTTCATTGTCAGTTAATCAAGAAGCAATCGGTACACAGCATAAAATTTTGGTGGGGGATTACGAAGGTCGTCGTGACGAGGCGCAATCACGCTTAACAGGGCGTAGCGAAGATTTCCGATTAGTCCACTTTGACAATACATTCGTTGCTCGACCAGGTGATGAAGTAACGGTCACAATCACAGACGCATCTGCGCATTATTTAATTGGCGATCCGCTATCTGTTAGACAGACAAGAGGCGCCGAGGCCCATGCTGCACGAATCGCCCAACCAGGACCCGCTACAACGATGCTTGGAATCCCAACGGTTAAACGATGAAATTGATTGTCATTTGTGGCGCAACTGCCACCGGTAAAAGTGATCTAGCGGTGACTCTTGCTCAAGAGATTAATGCAGAAATTATTAATGCTGATTCAATGCAGCTATATAAAGGTATGGATATTGGGACGGCAAAAATCACTGCCGAAGAGCGCAAAGGTATTCCACATCATTTGATGGACTTGCTGGATGTCACCCACGATGCAAATGTGGCGTGGTATCAAGAACATGCACGAGCAGCGATTACCGAAATACATGCTCGTGGGAAAAATGTAATTGTCGTAGGTGGAACAGGCTTATATATAAAGGCAATTTTAGATGAGCTGAATTTTCCGGACACAGATCCGGTAGTCAGAGCAGAGCTAGAGTTGGAGTTTGCAACCAAGGGGATTGGCCCACTATTTGAACGATTAGAGAAGTTAGATCCGGCTGCTGCGCTAGCGATAGATAAAGCTAACTCTCGCCGCGTAATTCGTGCTTTAGAGGTAGTCAAAATTACAGGTAAACCATTCACTGCAAATCTGCCCAGGGAAGAGAGTTCCAGATATCCGCATGCACAACAGTTTGGTTTAGTGATGGACCGGGATGCACTTTCAGAACGAATCTCAAACCGAGTTGAACGTATGTGGGAACAAGGATTGGTAGCAGAGGCAGAGAAGTTGTTACTTGCCGGAATAACACAGGGAGTAACTGCCCAACGCGCATTAGGTTACGCCCAAGTAATTGCTCAAATTGAAGGAAAGGTCACAGAAGAAGAAGCGAAGGAAGAGACTAAGCGAGCGACCAGACAGTACGCACGTCGACAAGAGACCTGGTTTTCACGAGATGAGCGCATTACTTGGATATCACCAACACAAAACGCACTCCAGCGCATACTTGAATCGATAAACTAACGGTAATGATCGCAACATATGGCCACGGTACCGAAAATGATTTTGTTCTCATTTTCGATCCAAAGGATGAACATTCGATAACGACTGCTCAAACCGCAGCGATTTGTAATCGTGAAACTGGTGTTGGTGCTGACGGGTTAATTCGCATTATCAAGCGTGATGAAAAATGGTTTATGGATTACCGCAACGCTGATGGGTCCTTGGCTGAAATGTGTGGCAATGGAATTCGCGTGATGGCTAGATACTTAGTTGAAAAAGGACATCAACCTGAAGGTATTTTTGCTATTAATACTAGAGATGGAATTAAACACCTTCGCGTTCCACTAACAGATGACATTTCCGTCAACATGGGTCAGGTTACTGATGAAGATGAGGCGATTACCGCAGCTTCTAATGGGCACATCTGGAACGGTTACAACATCAGTGTTGGCAACCCTCACGCAGTTGTCTTTGTCGATGAGATGTCTGACATTGGTCCACTAGATGTTGCCCCTGTTGTACGCCCGCGAGATTCTTATCCAGAAGGCGTGAATGTCGAATTTGTGAAGATCATCGAAGGAAACACAATTGCTATGCGGGTATTTGAACGTGGATCTGGGGAAACTCGATCGTGCGGGACTGGTACTTGTGCCGTGGCGCTAGCTGCAACCTTACATACCAAGTCGAAGCTGCCAGCGACATGGATCATTACGCCACCTGGTGGACGACTAGAAGTTTCGATCGATGGACATTCCAATGCAACACTCACCGGACCTGCGGTATTAATTCGCGATGTAGATATTTCGGAGTTTTTGGTTGAGTAAGGATTTCGATGACGAATTCGAGTCATTACTACGCGAAAGCGCCCGAGTTGCTGCTGAATATGACGCGAGCGAAGAAGATGATCACAGCGATCAATCACTAGAGCTTTCAGAGCGACATGCGCTGCGTCGCGTTAAAGGCTTTTCAACAGAGCTTCAAGATATTTCAGAAGCCGAGTACCGCCAACTTCAACTTGAGCGAGTTGTCTTAGTCGGCGTGTGGACAGAAGGCACCATCAAAGATGCTGAAAACTCTTTAGCAGAACTGAAAGCGTTGGCAGAGACCGCTGGCTCTGAAGTTCTAGAAGGATTAATTCAGCGTCGAGACAAACCAGACCCTGCAACTTATATTGGTTCAGGAAAAGTTATTGAACTAAAGCAGGTCGTTATGACAACAGGTGCTGACACAGTTGTGTGCGATGGAGAACTGTCGCCTTCTCAGCTTCGACAGTTGGAAGATAAATTGAAGGTAAAAGTTGTTGATCGTACCGCTTTGATTTTGGATATTTTTGCCCAGCATGCAAAAAGCAAAGAAGGTAAGGCGCAGGTTGAGCTTGCACAGATTGCATATTTATTGCCGCGTCTTCGTGGCTGGGGAGATTCACTGTCTCGTCAGGTTGGTGGTCGAGCAGCCGGTGGTGCGGGTATCGGTGGTCGCGGACCTGGTGAGACAAAGATTGAAACAGATAGACGTCGTATCCGCGATAAGATGGCAAAACTTCGTCGTGAAATCGCCGAAATGAAAGTTTCTAGAGATACCAAGCGCCAGGAACGTCGTCGTTTTAATATTCCATCTGTTGCAATAGCTGGATATACCAATGCAGGCAAGTCATCTTTACTAAATAAGTTAACCAATGCTGGAGTATTAGTAGAAAATGCGCTCTTTGCAACTTTGGATCCGACTGTGCGCAAATCTGAAACTGCTGATGGTCGTGTTTACACATTGAGTGACACCGTTGGTTTTGTTCGCCATCTGCCACATCAATTGATAGATGCATTTAAATCAACTCTTGAAGAAGTTTCGGAATCAGATCTGATCGTGCATGTAGTAGATGGTTCACATCCTGATCCATTTGAACAGATCCGAGCCGTCAGATTAGTTATTGATGAGATCGGCGGAAAAGATATTCCTGAAATTATCGCCATCAATAAGGTGGATGTTGCTGACCCTGCAGTGATTTTGGAAATTTTGCGCAAAGAACCTAATAGTTACGCCTTTTCAGTACGTACTGGGTTTGGAATAGAAGGGTTATTGCATGCAATTGAAAGTTCTCTGCCAAGACCTTCGATCGAGATTAATGTTGTCATTCCTTACGATCGAGGCGATTTGGTTCACGCAATTCATGAAAGCGGAGAAATCTTTTCTGAGCAGTACTTACCTGAGGGAACTTCGATTCACGCCCGCGTAAATGGTGGATTGGCTCAAAGAATCGAAAATTCCCACACAAGTGGGCAATAACACCGACACGCCGCCCCATATATCCTGCATTACCCAGATAAATGCGCCATGATGCGCCCGTTAGCAGTTATTAGGAATTATTGAAAGGCGGTGAGAGCAATGGCAACAGATTACGACACACCCAGAAAAACTGATGAGGAACTTCATGAGGAGTCTCTAGAAGAACTCAAAGCTAAGCGTGTTGATGCTCAATCCGGTCAGATCGATGTCGATGAAGCAGAAGCAGCAGAAAATCTTGAATTACCTGGTGCAGATTTATCAGGTGAAGAGTTGGCGGTTCGCGTCGTTCCAAAACAGGTTGATGAGTTCACATGCTCACGTTGTTTCTTGGTACACCACATGACCCAACTTGCTAAAGGTGAAGGCGCTAAAGCTGTTTGCAAAGAGTGCAATTAACTCTGCTGTTCTAGTTTTTTATAGCTTTTATTAATTCACTTCCACAATTACTGCTAATCAACCAATATGGTGTTGAATCATTTTTGTCTGTGATGGTTGCCCGGATTCCTGCAGGAGCCCAAAAACGTATAGCAAGAAATGCGTTCGGGTTTGCATCACGGGTTCTGATTAGACGTATCGCTGTGTTATCTAGGTCGATACATTCGGCAATAAATCCTAGGTCGATGTGAGCCTTTCCAACTCGGAGTTCTTTGTCATCAACTTCAATAATCAAAGCAGTTGAGATGTAAATCCAAATAAGCGCCGCAGTAACTCCGGCAAGAGCAATCAGTGCGGCATTATTTCCAAGGGCAGCCCATATCGAAACCACCAAAGAAAGCATGAAGAAGTACACAAGGGCCAAAAGCCATAGTGGTGCACGTATCACTTCGCGGTAACGCATGGGAGTTACCGTATCGGATATCAAGGCTGTAACCTTGCCAAATGGCACGGATTCCAAGTACAACAGCTCCTGAAGGTTCGCCGATTCCAGAGCGTCACCCACAAGCACCCGTTGTCGGTTCAAAAATTCCATCGCACTTTGGGCATTGTTTTGGTTGTGGTGAATTACATCCGACTGGTTTACATCTTGTTGCTTATGCCGGCACGGGTTTAGATATCACAGCAGAATTTACAGTTAATGAAAACCATCAAGGAGCACCTGGTCTAGCGCACGGTGGACTTTTGTCCTTGGCATTTGATGAAGCACTTGGAAAATTAATGTGGTTACTGCGCGCACCAGCTGTTACCGGTCGCTTGGAAACAGATTTTGTAAAGCCAGTTCCTATGGGTACGACTCTGCACATCACTGCAGAAATCACTGGGCAGGTCAATCGCAAGGTCTACACATCAGCTATTGGCCGACTTAATTCACCAGATGGTGAAATAGCAGTTCGAGCCGCAGCACTTTATATAATTGTGCCTATGGATCACTTTATGAATAACGCACCTAAAGAGTATTTAGAACAAATGGCAAAGACGCCTGAATTAATGGCATTTGTAGATCCAACTTTCGAGATTAATCCATAACAATGGGCACAGTTCAGGTATTAATCACTCGCTTAGATCCATCAGTACCGCTTCCCTCATATGCAAAAGGTGGCGATGCTGGCGCAGATATTGCCACCCGTGTTGATGTGACATTACAACCAGGGGAGCGAGCACTTGTCCCTACTGGAATTTCAATTGCACTGCCTGATGGATATGTAGCCTTAGTTCATCCACGATCAGGTTTAGCAATCAAACATGGGGTAACAATGGTCAACGCACCAGGAACAGTTGATGCTGGCTATCGCGGAGAATTGCAATGCATAATGATCAACCATGACCCTAAGGAAGCTATTACTTTTCATAAAGGCGATCGCATTGCGCAATTAGTTATCCAAAAAGTAGAACGCGCAGAGTTTGTTGAAGTTAAGGATTTGCCAGGTTCAGGACGCGGTGTTGGTGGATTCGGATCAACGGGATGAGCCAACATGATGAGGACCGTGACAAGGTTGTTAACGCTTTAGGTGGAAAAAAAGGCCTTATTGATTCAGGTGTGCCATCTATTGTTTTTTTGATTGTTTTTAATTTTACGAAAGAGGTAAACACCGCTATTTTGGCGGCTCTTGGACTCTCGCTACTTCTTGCCATTTATCGACTAGCTCGCAAGGACACAATTCAGCATTCAATCTCTGGTGTGATCGGTGTCTTGATTTGTGCGTACTTTGCTAATCGCAGTGGAAATGCAACTGATTTCTACATTCCAAAACTTCTGACAAATTTGGGATACGGAAGTGTGTATTTGATCGCAAATCTTGTTGGCTGGCCAATTTTAGGCTTAGTACTTGGGCCGCTATTGGGAGAGAATTTTACTTGGCGCAATAATCCGGCACGCAAGAAGATGTATATCAAAGCAAGTTGGCTTTGGGTTGCGATGTTCTTTCTGCGAATTGCAGTTCAGTATCCAATTTATAAGAGTGGAAATGTCAATCTTTTGGGTACCGTCAATCTTGCGATGGGATATCCGTTATTTTTCATTACAGCGTATGCAACATGGCTGGTAGTTAAAGCTGGACCGCCCGCACAAAAGGTAGCTGATTAAGAGATAAAGCAGGCTTTAATGTGAGCTTCAGCATCAGCGGATGCAACAAACAGCAGCTCATCACCAGCGGCAAAAACATCGTGTGCTTTAGCGGTAATTACTCGACCATCACGAACGATCGCTGCAATTGCAGCATTTTCTGGAAGTTCAATCTCTTCTACAGTCTTCCCAATACACGCAGAACCATCTGGCAATGTAAGTTCTACAAGGTTGGCTTGACCTTTTCTAAATGAGAACAAGCGGACAACATCGCCAACGCTTACTGCTTCTTCAACGAGGGCAGAAATAATGCGCGGAGTAGACACAGCAACATCCACACCCCATGAAGAGTCAAACAACCATTCATTCTTTGGATGATTAATTCTGGCAACAACTCGTGGGACGCCGTATTCAGTTTTGCCGAGCAGGGATGTCACAAGGTTCGCCTTGTCATCACCGGTTGCGGCTACCAAAACCTGACAGTTATTCAGGTGCGCGTTATCAAGAGATGTAATTTCGCATGCATCGGCCATTAACCATTCGGCATCCGGAACACTTTCCAATTTCAACGCCTTAGGATCTTTGTCTATCAATAAAACCTGATGACCGTTATCCAAAAGTTCGCGAGCAATAGCTCGTCCCACATTTCCGGCTCCTGCTATAGCTATTCTCATTGACGTTCACCTTCTGGGCTACTTGCAAGAATTTCTTCGGTTCGAGGCAGATCAGTATCGGAAATCATCACATGAATTAGGTCGCCTTGCTGCAAAACCGTGTGCTCATCGGGGATCAGGCCCTCACCTAGTCGTGTAATAAATGCAACGCGTGCAGGTGTTAGGTCATCTATCAAAAGAATTGGACGTCCATACCAATCATTGTGTGGATGCACTTCGCACAGTTGAACCATGCCAGTCGCATCGCGCCATTCAGATCGTGAACCTTCTGGCGCAAGACGGCGAAGAATTTGATCTGTTGCCCATAAAACAGTTGCAACAGTTGGAATACCTAAGCGCTGGTAAATTTCAGCACGTCCTGGATCATAGATACGTGCAACAACATTTTGCACACCATATGTTTCACGAGCCACGCGAGCAGCCAAAATGTTTGAGTTGTCACCATTACTTACAGCTGCAAAGGCATCGGCATCTTGAATGCCTGCTTCAAGGAGTACTTCGCGATCAAAGCCAACTCCTGTGACTGTTCGTCCTTTAAAGTTAGGACCTAGTCTGCGAAATGCTTCACGAGCCTGGTCGATGACTGAGACTGTATGACCGGCTGCTTCGAGTTCAGTGGCGAGTGAAGAACCAACTCGACCGCAACCCATGATGACTACGTGCACAGGAGGTAACTTACACCCATAGGCTTACTTCTATGGCATCAAACAAGAGTTCGGCCCTAAAAACTGGAGATCTAGTTAAGGTCACCATCGAAAAAGTGGCGCATGGGGGACACTTCATCGCGCGTCATGACGGGGCTGTGATCTTTGTTCGCCATGGGATTCCGGGTGAAAGTTGCACGATTCAAATCACAAGTACTGGATCTTCGTTTAATCGCGCCGATGTGGTTTCAGTCGAGACTCCATCCGAATTTCGCGTAATTGCACCGTGCACATTCGCCCACCGCAATGGATGTGGCGGATGCGATTTCCAGCATGTTTCTGTGGATCATCAACGGAAATTGAAATCCGATGTAATTACCGAACAGTTTTCACGCATAGCAAAGATTGACCTGCATGTTGATGTAGAAGAAGTTGATACCAGCACACACTGGCGTACGCGAGCTATCGCAACAACTGATCGAAACGGAAAACTTGGATTCTTTAAGTCTAGATCTCATTCGATAGCACCCGTAGCAGATTGTCTGATTTGTGTTGAAGGCATGAACTTCAGCGAGATTTCCACACGTGATCTCAAGGGTGATGTCCGCGTTGAAATCAGCGCATCAAATACTGGAGAACGTTCAATAGCTTTAGCGCCAACTCGTGGCGAAGAAAAAGCGCGCCTGACTGAAGGTCCAGCAATACTTCACGAAAATGTGTTGGGTAAACAATTAGAAGTTAGTCAAGAATCATTTTGGCAAAGTCATAAAAGAGCACCTGAAATTTTGACACAAGCAGTTCTTGATTATGCACAATTTAAATCCGGAGACCATGTGCTAGATCTATATGGAGGCGTTGGATTGTTTTCAGCAGCAATTATCGACGTTGTAGGCCCATCAGGACATGTTGATTTAATTGAAGGCAGCAGAGTTGCAACAGCGGATGCGGCTCGTAATTTTGCTTCACATGCAAACATCACTATTGCAACCGGTGATGTAACAAAATTGTTGCCAAGAATTACGGCAGCAGATGTAGTTGTCCTAGATCCACCTCGAGATGGAGCAGGTAGGGAAGCTGTTGCTCACTTGGCACGTTTAGCGCCACGTGCAATTGTGTATGTGGCATGCGACCCCGCTGCATTGGCCAGAGACACCGCCTATCTTGCAGATCACAGTTATTCACTCGTAAAACTGCGTGCTTTTGATCTCTTTCCAATGACACATCACATCGAATGTGTTGCCCTGTATGAGCGCGCTGAGGTATCTTCAGCACTTGGAAAGCATCTACGAAAGGCAAATAATGAGTAAAAACTCTTTTAACGCACAAAAGAATCTAGATGTTGCGGGCAAGAGTTTTGAGATTTTTGATATCTCCTCAATCGAAGGAGCTTCAAATCTTCCATTTAGCTTCAAGGTCCTCCTAGAAAATCTTTTGCGCACAGAAGATGGCGCAAACATCACCGCCGACCACATCAAGGCGTTGGCTTCGTGGGACCCATCTGTTGAGCCAGATACTGAAATTCAATTCACGCCTGCTCGTGTTGTTATGCAGGACTTCACCGGAGTTCCATGTGTTGTAGATCTTGCAACAATGCGCGAAGCAATTGTCGAACTCGGAGGAGATGCTTCAAAGGTAAATCCTCTTGCTCCAGCCGAACTTGTCATTGATCACTCTGTTATCGCCGATAAGTTTGGAAGTAAGGATTCTTTCGAGCAAAACACAGATATTGAATATGAGCGAAACCAAGAGCGCTACCGGTTCTTGCGTTGGGGCCAAACCGCATTTGATGAGTTCAAGGTAGTTCCACCTGGAACAGGAATTGTTCACCAGGTAAATATTGAATATTTGGCGCGAGTAGTCATGACGCGAAACGTTAATGGAACACTTCGCGCATACCCAGACACTGTTGTCGGTACAGATTCACACACAACTATGGTCAACGGGCTGGGCGTCCTTGGCTGGGGCGTTGGCGGAATCGAAGCAGAAGCAGCTTTGCTGGGTCAGCCAGTGTCAATGCTGATCCCTCGCGTGGTTGGTTTCAAGCTAACTGGAGCTTTGCCATTAGGTACAACTGCAACTGACATGGCTTTGACCATTACCGAAATCTTGCGCAAGGTGGGTGTCGTTGGAAAGTTTGTTGAGTTCTTTGGTCCAGGAGTAACAACAGTTCCTATGGCTAACCGAACAACAATCGGAAACATGAGTCCTGAATACGGTTCTACATGTGCAATTTTCCCAATCGATGAGGAAACCCTTCGCTATCTGCGTCTTACAGGTCGCAGTGATGATCAGGTCGCTTTAGTTGAACAGTATGCAAAGAAGCAGGGCATGTGGCATGACCCTTCTGTTGAACCTCGTTTCTCACAAGTTGTAGAGCTGGATCTTTCAACAGTAGTTCCATCAATTTCTGGACCAAAACGTCCGCAGGACCGTATTTCGCTCAGCGATTCAAAGAAAGCTTTTTCAACTATCGTTCCAACTTATTTCAGCGATAAGACTGCAAAGGGCGAAGTTACTGCTGGTTCAACTCGCGTTAAGAATGGCGATGTTGTAATCGCATCTATTACTTCATGTACCAATACATCTAACCCATCTGTAATGATCGGTGCAGCACTTCTTGCTAAGAAAGCTGTAGAAAAGGGCTTAAAGTCCAAGCCATGGGTCAAGACAACGCTTGCTCCAGGATCAAAGGTAGTTACTGATTACTATGATCGCGCAGATTTAACTCGGTATATGGAAGCACTTGGATTCCACCTTGTTGGGTATGGCTGCGTAACGTGTATTGGAAACTCAGGCCCACTTCCAATTGATATTAGTAAAGCAATTAATGAATCTGATTTGGCAGTAACGGCAGTTCTTTCTGGTAACCGAAACTTCGAAGGACGCATTAGCCCAGATGTAAAGATGAACTACCTGGCGTCTCCTCCGCTAGTAGTCGCTTATGCAATTGCCGGCACAATGGATCATGACTTTGAAGTTGATGCATTGGGCAAGGACACAGCAGGAAATGATGTATTCCTAAAGGACATTTGGCCTACTCCACAAGAGATTCAGAGCGTCATCGATGCTTCTATTTCATCAGAAATGTTTACCAAGGATTATGCAACTGTCTTCGAAGGTGATCATCGCTGGAAGTCTCTTGCAACTCCAATAGGCAAGGTATTTGAATGGGATCCCAAGTCAACATATGTTCGCAAGCCTCCTTACTTTGAAGGCATGCCAAAGGTTCCAACACCTGTAACAGATATTTCTGGGGCTCGTGTATTGGCAGTTCTGGGTGATTCAGTAACAACAGATCACATTTCACCTGCCGGAAACATCAAAGCTGATTCACCAGCAGGCAAGTACTTGGCAGAGCACGGAATTGATCGTGCAGATTTCAACTCATATGGATCACGTCGTGGTAACCACGAAATCATGATTCGTGGAACATTTGCAAATATTCGTTTGAAGAATCTGTTGTTAGATGGTGTTGAGGGTGGATTTACTCGTAACTTCCTAGCTGGTGGAGAACAAACAACTATTTACGATGCATCTGTTGCATACCAAGCAGCAGCAACACCTCTTGTGATCCTTGCAGGCAAGGAATATGGATCAGGATCTTCACGTGACTGGGCCGCTAAGGGCACAGCGCTGTTGGGAGTTCGCGCCGTTATCGCCGAAAGCTTCGAACGAATTCACCGTTCAAACCTAATTGGTATGGGAGTACTTCCATTGCAGTTTAAGGATGGCGAAACCGCTGCATCTCTGGGCCTAACCGGAACTGAAACATTTGCAATTAGCGGTATTACCGCCCTTAACAGTGGGGGAGTTCCAAAGGAGTTAACAGTTACTGCGGGGTCAATTTCATTTACTGCCAAGGTTCGCATCGATACACCCGGTGAAGCTGACTATTACCGTCACGGTGGAATCATGCAGTACGTACTGCGTTCGTTGTTGGCTGAGTAAATTCACACCTACACATAATGGAGCTGAATACTTTTACTCTGGGCAAGCTTCAGGAAATGAGCCCTGCCCAGTTAAAAGATCTCGCCGCGGATATTCGGGTGTTTTTAATCGACAAAGTTTCAAAAACTGGTGGCCATCTTGGCCCAAATCTTGGAGTTGTCGAACTGACAATCGCTATTCATAGGGCTTTTGAATCACCCAAAGACATTGTTCTCTTTGACACGGGTCACCAGTCATACGTTCATAAAATTCTTACTGGTCGTGCGCATCAATTTGATCTTTTAAGGCAACGTAGTGGAATTTCTGGTTATCCCAATCGTCGTGAAAGCGAACATGATGTGATCGAAAATTCACATGCATCAACAGCTCTGTCATGGGCAGATGGAATTTCTCGGGGCTTTTCTTTGTCTGGCCAATCAAATCGACATGTTGTCGCGGTGGTCGGCGATGGTGCATTAACTGGTGGAATGTCCTGGGAGGCGCTCAATAACCTGTCGCCTGAGTCAGAACGAAATTTAGTAATTGTTGTTAACGACAATGAGCGCTCTTACTCGCCAACAATTGGTGGGTTAGCCACATATTTAACAACCTTGCGCGCAAGTAGAGAGTACGAGCGAATTTTGGGCCGAGGCAAGAGAATGCTTCACAATACCCCTGTTGTTGGAAAGTATATTTATGGAACTTTGCACGGACTGAAAAAGGGAATCAAGGACATGGTTGCCCCGCAGGGAATGTTTGAGGATTTGGGATTTAAGTATCTGGGTCCGATTGATGGGCATGACATTGCTGCTATGGAAAAAACCTTGCACATGGCTAAAGAGTTTGGTGCACCCGTAATTGTTCATGCAATTACTGAAAAGGGACGAGGGTATACACCAGCCATCGAAGATATTGCGGAAAAATTTCATGCGGTTGGAATTGTTGATCCAGTAACGGGGAAGCCACTAAAGGCATCAGCGCCGTCATGGACAAATGTTTTCTCTGAAGAAATTACTGCGATCGGTCGAGAGAATTCGAAGATTGTTGCAATCACAGCAGCAATGTTAGGTCCAACTGGGTTAGACAAGTTTGCGCAGAATTTTCCTGAAAGAACGATCGATGTAGGCATAGCCGAACAACATGCAGTCACAAGTGCTGCTGGATTAGCCTATGCAGGGATGCACCCGGTCATTGCAATTTATTCAACTTTTTTAAATCGCGCATTTGATCAGTTGTTGTTAGATGTTGCTCTACACAAGGCCGGAGTCACATTTGTTTTGGACCGTGCAGGTATAACGGGTGATGATGGTCCGTCGCACCATGGCATTTGGGATCTAGCTCTTACTGGAATCGTTCCGAATATGCATGTTGGTGCGCCTCGCGACGGAGAACGACTTAAAGAGATCTTGCGATCATGCATTGCAATATCAAATGCACCATCCATGGTTAGATTTCCAAAGGGTGCGGTCCCAGCTGACATTTCAGCTCTTGAACGAGTCGACGGAATAGATATTCTGCATAAAGGCGCAACGCAACAAGTATTAATTATCAGCGTGGGCTCTATGGCTGGTATGGCTATTGAAGTTGCCCAGTTGGCACAAACGCAATCAATTGAAATTACTGTTGTTGATCCGCTGTGGGTTAAACCAATTCCAAACGCATTGCTGAACATGTGTGCAAATTATTCCACTGTGATTGTGATGGAAGACGGAATTAAGCATGCAGGTATTGCAAGCACGATTTCTGAAGCCCTGCGTGAATCCGGTAGCAACTGCTCACTACATTCAATTGGTATCCCACTGGAATTTATCGAACACTCAAAGCGTGCTGAAATCCTAGAAGATATAGCGATAACACCTGCAGCTATTGTGCAGCAGATATCAGGATGGATCTCCTAGCTTTAAGGAAGAGAAGCAACACCCTTTTCATGGAAGCGCTTACCTGTCACTGATTCGCTAATTCCTTCGCGATCTAGGTACGGCAAGATTCCTCCAAGATGCATCGGCCAGCCAGCGCCCATCAACATGCATAGATCAATTTCAGCCGGTGTTGCTACAACGCCCTCAT
>Ga0214162_1000194_pt1 | contig 15142 bp, 17 predicted proteins | sample LakMenepilimnion_3_FD_153000 | JGI IMG/M metagenome (GOLD analysis project Ga0214162, IMG submission 153000) | Freshwater microbial communities from Lake Mendota, WI - Practice 20APR2010 epilimnion v5 | ecosystem: Environmental > Aquatic > Freshwater > Lake > Epilimnion/Euphotic zone | place...
ATGGATTTCTACAAGCCCTGTATGCCCATATGGGTGTAACAAACAAATACAAAAAACATAACGACACATGGAGCTTTTATTGTTTGCCGTCCTATACTTTTACGACTGCTTTCACGACTACTTTTGCGACTGCTTGTTTGGTTTGGGTTTTTACATTTTCCATCGTGTGCCACACTTTTTGCATGTGCAGAACACGGTCATGCCTTCGTCGGCGCTCCGTATTTGTTGCTGGTGGATTGCGATTAACCGGGAGTGGCAGCGGTGACACGCTAGGGTTGTGGTGGACAGCTGTTCGTTCTCGTCAAACTTTGCTTCTTCGTTTAATAAAATCTTGTCGGCCTGAATTCGTTGCTTGTAGGTGGTCCACCACTCTTCAATCTCCGTGGTCTCCGCTAGTTGTTTGTTGTCCAGGTAGGGGATGTGCTGTGGTAGGTACTTGGACAACAAATAAACGCCGTTTTGACGCAGGTTCCATGCAATCTGTAGTACTTTCTTTTGGTAGGGCGTGTTTTGTTGTAGCGTTACGAGGTAAATGCTTCCCTCTATTTCTCTGGCGGCTGCCAACGAGCTTGCACTAGCTAGCAGCTTAATGCTTCTTCCGCGCAGCTGGACTTTGAACGGGGTGGGCGCTGTAACATGTTCGGGTAGTTTGTACATTGACTCGCGTAGAAACTTTTGAATCCAAATTGTAATAATCAACCGTCAATTTTTTTTTATTGTTCTTAAAAGAAACACTAATGCAGAACAACAATGCGCCACCGGTTAAATCTGCAAAAGCAAGTACCGGCAATTCGAAACAAGCACTGGTAGAGTTTCACCAAAAACATAGAACTTTAATATATCTTGCGTTCACGTTGGCATTAGTGCTGGGCGTGTTTGGAGGCGCTTGCGGAATCGCCTTTTTAACCAAGCTAAAAAAAATTGACAAGCCGTGCAACTGTACGCTGGCACTTGATCCTGGACACACTCCGAGTTCGATGCGAAAACAGTCAAAAGGAGTCGACACAGCGAAAACCAACAGTTTGGGGCTTCCTATCCACCAGCGCTTGCACCAAGAGGATAAAAACCAGTTTCCGCGCTATCTACGCAAACCTGACGAGTTAACGCCCCGGCACTCCCAGCACCAGCAGCGGTTAGAACGAAACCCAGAAACACAACACAGTGACAACCCGACCCCCAATCGACCACACATGCAACCACAACATGCGGCGCCACACCACACGCAACCTCACCATGCGGAGCAACACCACATGCAACCACACCATGCGGCGCAACCACACATGCAGCAACCACACATGCAACCTCACCATGCGGAGCAACCACACATGCACCCACAACATGCGGGACACCAGAACCCGTACAAGATGGAGCACCACCAGTACCAAGAACCGCCGCAGCCGCAGAGCGGAGGACAGCCGCAACACTTTTTGCCGTTGCCGAAGCCGGTTGACGACGGACCTAGTTTTAATGAATTCGATAAAGACTTTACAAAACTTCTATAAGAAAATAGTTGGTTACAATAAACAGCTCTAATGAATTTATGTAGTTCTCTGATTGTTGATAGCAGTCAGTTCATCGATTTGGATTTGTACATGGACAACAGTTTATTTCCAACAATCGACCGGGTTAAGCCGAATAGGCCATCTGAAATTTATGTATGGGACAACAAGTGTTCCGCGATGGATGCGGAATGGGACTGTTTGCCGTACGCCCTGGATAAGTGTGAAACACTTCGGTCGGATGTGGGCTGGTCGGAGAATTATCTACAGTGTCTCGATGATAGATTCCAGGCATGCCGGAAAGGAGCGGGGTGTGACTACCGCTACGAGCTCGCGCCCGACAACTGCTCCTCCGATCACGGCGTTGGCGCTGGCAGTGTTGATAACTTAGTCCGAACCATTTGCGACTCACCCGAAAAGGAGTACAGCAGTCTGCAGTCGTACACTGCTTGCGTGGATAATGTCACCCAGTGGGCTCAGAGTGGCTGCGGCAACATCAGCTCCACGCAAATGTCTGGTCCGATAACGAATCTATCTTCGACGTATAGATAAATCTATGTGTGCTGTCGAATGCGTCTGGCTAAGGGCGGTATGGGTATTTTACGTAAGAGATGAAGTCGGGGGTGCCGGTAGATGTGGAACATCCAGTGCTTTGTTTTTACATCGCAGCACTAGTTTTTCAAAATTGGTTTCAACCGCCTCGCGGCACTGAACACGTGCGTCGTGTGCGTCGTTACACGGTTGAGGAGGAAGCGTACCGTTGCACTTTTTTTGGAGAAGTAGGAGGTGCAACGTTTCCATGTTGTTTCGTATCAACAAACATTCTTGACTCATTTACTTATACGTAGGTTTGTCTGTGGTATTATCGTCCACCAGGTGATTGTGTTGTACGTAATTTTATTATATTTTATTATTACACCAACAAAATACACGACGTAACGAACTACTGGTTAACTAACTTTAATAAATGTACTTGTTTGGACACAAGCTTTGCGAAAACGGTGTCTTCGCAGTGGTTTAGCAAATTGTTGTTGACCGCTTTCTCAATGATAATTTCTCGATGTTTTACTACTACCTGCATCCTTAAAACTTGTCTCAACGACTCGGTGAGAGGCTCCAGCATGTTTTCGATAAATGCCTCGCTCTCCCGAATCTCTGCTGTCACGCTTTCAATATCTTCCATGTCGAAATACGGCGACGCGTTAAAAATGTCCCTTAGTTGTCTTAGCCGTCGGATTTTAACTTCGTGCTGCACCGTCAACTCCACTCGTGACATTGTACTCTCCTGTACTACATCTGGCACAACTTCTGTGGTGTTTACCGGCGGATGCCGGGACGACCGGACCTGCGATGTTTCTTCTGACTCGTTGGTATTACTGTCCTCGTCGTCGGAAAGGAAAGTGTACCGCGGTGCTGCTGGTTTTGCGCTCTCTTGTTGTTTTTTTGCGGACGAGACGCCACGACCCGTGGAGACGCCACGACCCGTGGAGAGGACACGACCCGTGGAGACGCCACGACCCGTGGAGACGCCACGACCCGTGGGCGCGGTAGGGCCTCGTGCTGGCCGCGCAACCTTACGACGCTGTCCTTCATTTATACTTAACTTGTGAGACACGTGATTGCGCAGCGACGCTACGTACGCTTGCGCGGCGGGTATATCTTCATTGTGTAAATGCGCAGTTACTACTCTGGGGTCATACACCTTTTTGAATTCGGCGTTAAAGACGTTCACCATGTCCAAATGGCCAGACGAGTCCGATAACGCACTCGGACTTTCACATCGCGAGTTTTCACTTGTTTCATCCCAAGCACGTGTTGTTGATGCACCACGATCCAGACTGGTGGATGTTTCGTCCGCGTCTTCGTTTTTCTCGTCTTCACTATTTACGTCGTCATCCGACGAGCCGTCACCACCACCAGCCGACGAGCCGTCCCCACTGCCATCCGACGAGCCATCACCACTACCATGCGACAAGCCATCATCACTACCATGCGACGAGCCATCACCACTACCAGCCGACGAGCCATCATCACTACCATGCGACGAGCCATCACCACTACCATGCGACAAGCCATCATCAACGCCGTCCGCGCCGTCATTCAAGTGGTTGACGCCATCCTTTACGTCATCCTCTAAGTTAGCAGCGCCGTCGGCTATGTCACCTACGGCAGTGCTTCCCTGTGCTAGACGTGACTCCTTTTGTTTGTTGCTCATGGGATCTTCAAAAAATAAGTCGCTGGAATCTATATCCATTGAATAGGACTGCGTAATTTCTTTATTCATATGATAACTAAATTAAGAAAAATACATGGTTATGACGCACACAATGACGCAAACTATGACGCGGATTCCGGGGCTTTTGCGCTTGCGACGGAACTACTGGTCTCGGCCTCTTTAGGGGGGGAGATGAGCAAGTCTTCCGGTTTAACTTTAAAGGTGCTGTCGCTCGTTGTTTCTCGAATTGGGCGCGTCGACTCGGGCATCATGCTATGCGGCATTCCTGCGCCCCCGTGCATGTTTTCCGCTGGTGAGAACCGGTTTTGTATACCCCGACCACCTGCTCTGTTGTTCTCCTCGCGTGGCGCCGTCGCGTCTTCATTAACTTGTTTACCTCTTGGCTGATGGACCGGCTCTGGCTGCGCGGGTGGCTGGGAGGAGTGTGCAGGCGGCTGGAAGTGGAGGGGCGGCTGTGCATGCTGCTGCACACGGCTTTGTTCGTAAAAAGCCTGTTGTTGTAGTTTTTGTTGCTGTAGCTGGTGCTGTTGTAGTTTTTGTTGCTGTACCTGTTGTTGTTGTTGTTGTTGCTGCTGCTGCTGTCTGTACACGGAGGGTTGTTCCTGTGGTGGTGGTGGCTGTGGACTGTTTACTTGTGGATTGTTACCGTTAAAGAATGATTCCCATTCTGGGTCGTTTTCTACCGTTTTCATTTCTTCCTCGCGTTGTTTTTTGTTTTTGCGTTGCATGAGCACAAGTCGCGCAATTAAGATGATGGTGATCAAAAGCACCAAGCAGATGGCGGCAACTTTACCCATGTTGTTCCGCAACCAGTTGTGGATAGTTTTGGGTTTGGGTTGGAGTGCCGGTGCAACTTCGAGCGGTGCGCGGACGGGTGCCACGACTGAGGTTACCACGGGCGCTAGTGGCGGCGACGAGAATCGGGGCACGGGCGGGAGTGCGGTACTGAATGTCTGCGAAAAGCTAGGAACTTTGGGGACAGATAAATTGACAGCAGATGTATTCATAGCTGTTTTTTATTTTTGATACTTTTAAATTTGATTTTAATTAGCGTATTTGACCGCGACGCGACGCGAACATCTTTTTATCTGGGTAATAGTTAAAGCAACAACAAATCATGGCGACGCCATCGGAGCCATCACAGACAACAAGTTTTTACGATGAGGGCATGTTCATGTGCGAGCCGTGCATTTCGAGTAGTGGCGGTAACATGTGCGTGTTCGGATCCGATGCGCCAGTGGACGTGAACGACTTGGAGAACCAAGAGGATCCGCACAGTTACGACCCCTCGTACTATAAAAAGTATGACGATAACAACGCTAAACCACAACAACAAACACGATCGAAATTTAAAATCCCTCGATTGACAGCGGGCAAACCAGGGGATCCATTCCCTATGTGCGCAGGAGATGCCGTCAGCCAGTGCTTCTTCAACGAGTCCGGCCACGGCCGTGTTTCCGTCGACAACTGCATGACGGCGGTGTTTGAACCCGTGTCCGACAACCCGGCGTATCAACTGCAGTCCAGCCGGAACACACAACGCATGAAGCCGTCGCAGGCGACGATGCTGGCGGCTGCGCGCACGGCTAGCTGCCCCTACTTCGTATGTAACACCAAGTCCATGCGTGGCGGCAACGGCAAAATGTCGTTTGATGCAACGGACTGCCGGTGCTCGTCGTCGAATACGTTTAATATGCAAAATCAGTGACATGAAAATTAGTGGTAGAAAGTATAAACATTTTTTAGCATGGGCGACGACAATGTGTCGCTTGACGGGCCGCGCAGCTTGTCCCGCATGAACCTGCTTGGCATGAAGACGAGCACCCGGGAAATGTACGTGCGTAATGGCGCAAACGAACTGGTTCCTACCACCTCGGTGCCGTGGTCCATGGAGAGCAATGGAAACCCGCACTCTTTGATGTTTAAAACCATCAAGGAATTACTTTACGACACCGTACATGTCCTTTTTATCATCGAGCGGGACACGAACAAAAATGTGGTTGTGTACGGCTTAAACAAAGACAGCGACGGAAATGTGTTGCTGACAACTGTTGTGTTTTGGGTGATGATACCTGTAGAGGCAAAGCGCGACGAAGAAGAAGAAGAAGAGGACGAGGAGGTCGATTTAGGGAACGAGAGGGAGCAGGAGGTCGATCTGGGAAATGTATACACCGAAGATTTAACTTTTTTTGAAAACACCTATGCGTATGGTATCAAGAGTCGGTCGCTTGAGTCAGATGGGGAAGAAGAACACATTTATGTTAAAGCTCTCGAGGGGCAATTAATTACGGTGAAACAAGACATGGACGGGGAGTACTACGCGATGATACACCTCAATGGGTCTATGCGCCTGCTGAACCGAATTTTTATTTGTACCGAACCGCGTCTGTTGGGTTTATGTAGGACCACGGAGGTGCATGTAGATGTGCGAGATGCGTGGCACGATGACGACGTGGTAACTTACTACTTTAAGATTTAACCATCTGGTGCCAGCGCTAGGTTGTCGATATAATAAATGTTATTGTTACAATGAACGAACACGGCGCAACAATTTGGAACGACACCCAAGTTGGTGCCACGAAGTTTTCTATGTTTGCGGGAGTGACGTCGCCTTATTGCAAGCTGCTGCTCTTGGCGATTGCAGCAAGGGTGGGCGTGCTCTTTTTTAATGCCTCTTTAAGTTCGGGTGCAAGGGTTGCAATTATTTTGGTTTGTTTGACAATTTGAAAGACAAGGTAACCAAAGAACAAAATACCCGCGAACAGACAAAATGAGTTTATTATGTATCCAGCCTCCAATATGCTGGACACGTCTTCTTGCTCCTTGGACTTTTTGCGTTTAGCCGCAGCAGCTGCCTTCGTAGCATTTAGACACGCGGAGCCCAACATGCTGCTCGCAATCAGTGTCAGGATTCCGATGGTAAACATTTCGAAGATGGTGCTGTAAGCGGTTAAATATTGTTTGAAGACGGGTAAGTCAGCACGAACTTCGCTAACAAGACTGCCGACAATCGGTGTTAGACTTTGCACCTGAGTGACAACATTGTTAATGAGCGGCGTGATGGCCGTTATCTGGTTGACGGCGTCCTTTGCATGTGTCAAAAACTCGCGTCCTTCGGCCATGATGTTCGTCGGGGACGCGGGAGCCGCGCGTTTGTTCATGTACGGCAAAGGTGGAGTTGGTTGATTCGTGTACGGCGAAGATGGAGTTGGTGTGTTTCCACTCATTTGAGTAACGGGTTTATATATTACCTATCAAAGAAAATTTACAAATTGTGGTTTTTATTAATTCGGCCAGAGTCGTAAAAAAATACTACAATGGTGTTTACATGTGACGTATGCGTGATGGTCAACGAAGACATACACCAATTTAGCTTGCCTTGTTCGTGCGCGCTGGCGTTGTGTGTCGGGTGCGCACAACAATGCAAGAACAAATGTCCCTTCTGTCGAGGCGTGCTGCTTAACACGGTGGTACTGCTGCTACCTGGCGACACACACCGAGGAGGTCCTTTACGGTTGCCACGACCAGCAAAACGATTCGAAGTGGATGAAAACGGCTTATTGTTTCGGTTGGAGTACTAAGTTAGTTTCGTATCTGTATTTGCCTGTATTTGTCTAGGAGAATGAATAAATGGTTGATTCATGGGTTATTTGACCACACTTTTAAACAAACCTCCACCAGTCTGAGCCGTTTCCGTCGTACACATTGTTTACCAGCGCACCGGGCGAACTGAACGGAACTTGGCGCACGGGGATGTTTTGCCCGTTGACGCACGCCTGTGCTAAAGACGACGCTACGGGGCACTCGTTGGTGGTGTAGCACTGGCCATTGATCGGTTGCAGGAACGGCCCCCCGTGCGGCGCCATGACACCGCACGCGCCACTGCTCATTGACAAATTTTGAGCGTTGAACGCGGAATGCGGCAGCGTGACACATGTTTTCTGAAACACATCGTACACCTGCGACGCTCCGTTGTAGGTGTTTGGGCATTTAGGCGGCATGTAGGCTGCTAGAACGGGTCCGAAGTTCGTGGCGTACGACGGGTCATCGAACATCATGGCGTCCAAGTATTGTTGCGGCATTGTGTTTCCTTTTTACTATATACAAAAGAGATTATTTATACGGGTATTCTTTTGTCGAGTCGCGCCGACTTTGTCTTGTCGTACCAACCGCTGCGCACAATTTTTTGTTTTTTGCGAAACGTAAATAAAAACAGTCATTCAAAAAAAAGGTACAACTACCTACCTCCCATGTCGAAAACAGCCGCCGCCTCGACACGAAAAAGAAAACCTGGCGTGCCCAGTGTGGAGAGCGCGCCCACCTTTGACACCGCCCGCGTCGAACTGTTCAAATCGCTTAGCCAGTGGGTGTTTGCGCGCGTGCTGCACCCATGTACGGTACCTACGGAAGCTACTCAAAAGCAGGAGGGGTACTTCCACGGAATCGCCATCGCGGAAGACGGCGACAACGGGCGACAACGCATCTGGTTTAAGAAACACGTGTCACGCCGCCAGAGCGTGTTTATCGGCCCGGTTAAGGTTGAAGCGGCCGTAGACGCGTGTATACCCGAGCCAGGTGATGTGTTGATGGGGAAACTAGCTCCAAGCACCGCGAATCCCAAGGACGGGAAGAAGGCACAGTCGCCCAAGTTTGTGGTGTGGTACCCCATGACAAACCACCTGTTGACTCTCCTGACAATAGTACGCAACGGCACGACAACCTCCGAGTCCGCGCTGTGCAACGAACTGCGCCCGCCGCGCCCCAGTGTCTCCTTTGGCTGCAAGAAGAAACGAGTTGTACCGAAGGGCGACGACGACACATGGGCTCTTGCGCGTCTGATTCTGTTTGGCAACATCAACGTCTTCGCGGAGGAACACCAGAATGCGGACCAGGGGCCACGCATGAACTTGTCGTACCCGCCGCTCGAGTTTGTGTACCGGTGCTCCTCTTTTTTCGGGGATGCCACCATTTGGTCTCGCTTCAAGGAAGTGGTGCCGGGCGCAGAGGAGCCGGTCGACAGTGAAAGCAGTTGTTTGTCCAACGACGAGGACGACGGCGACGAGGACGACGGCTGCACGAAAAAACAGGCGACGAGAAGACAGGCAACATCGTCGCACAAACAACAACAACAACAAACCATGCAGCCCCGCACCGACCCTTGGAGCTCGTACGGCAAACCGGTCGGCTACAATACTGACTTGTACGTGCGCTACAACACGGACGCGGCGCTTCCCGAAGCGTATGACCCGTGTGATTCGGGCGGCATAAATCCACCATTGCCTCGAACTCCTCCACCGGCCTGTCCCGTCTCTCCTGTATACTCGCCCGTAACGCCGCCCGTCTCCCCGCCGTACTGTCCACTGACGCCGCCAGTCTCCCCGCCGTACTGTCCCCCCGCCTCCCCGCCAGCCAGCCACAATGTCGCTCGAGACTATTCGGATCATTATGAGTCGTACTTCGCGCCGGATGGACCGCCCATACTCACGCCAAGTGCGGTGTCGAGCACGGTAATGCCGCCGAGAATGCCGCCGAGCACGATGATGACCATTCAAGATTTACAGAAAATCATGGCGGAGGTTAGCAGTATTCAGAAACAATCGTGTACGTGATGTGTGCGCAAGACACACACGTACGCACAAATGGCTGTGTGACGTGGCTGGACTTGACTTGACGTGGCTGGACTTGACGTGACGTGGCTGGACTTGACGTGACGTGGTTGATTACGTTAAAATTTACAACTTATTTTAAATATACTAAGAAAATAAACGAAGATAAAAAAGGCATGACACTACATGTTTCGGGTCGTCGCCGCTTTAAGCTAGAGAAGCAGCTAGGTGCAGGTGCGTTCGGCGAAATCTACAGCGGCATAGATGTGGAGAGCGGCGACGCCGTGGCGGTGAAACTGGAGCGTATGGACGCCGAGTACCCGCAGCTTATTTATGAGGCGCGCGTGTACAACAAGCTGGCCAGCAAACAGGGGGTGCCGCGCGTGTTTCACATCGGACAAGAAGGTAACTACAATGTCATGGTGATGCAGCGCCTGGGCCCCAATTTGGAATCGTTGTTTAACCAGTGCAATCGCCGGTTTTCGCTGCAGACCGTTTTGCTACTCGGCGACAAAATGCTGCACCTCATCGAACAGGTACACGACGGCGGTTTTCTGCACCGCGATATTAAACCAGATAATTTCGTCATCGGCAGCAACGGTAACAACAACCAAATTTATATCATCGACTTTGGACTATCGAAGTGTTACATGAACCCGGAAACCAATGAGCACATCAAGTTCCGCGATGACAAACACCTCACAGGCACGGCGCGTTACGCCAGTGTTAACAATCACAAAGGGCGAGAACAAAGCCGGCGGGACGACTTGGAGAGTTTAGGGTACGTGCTTGTTTATTTTCTAAAGGGCGTGTTACCATGGCAAAACATTAAAAAGAAAGTTCGAGATCAACTGAAATACCAGAGAATGATGGAGATCAAAATGAGTACGGCGCACACCAGTCTGGATTTAGTTGCCGGATTGCCCGAAGCGTTCACCAATTATTTCCTGCATGTGCGACAACTTAAATTTGATGAACGGCCCGATTACAATTACCTACAGACACAGTTTAGAAACATGCTAACTAACGGCATTATAACCGATGTCGATGCGTCATCTCCGACAAACGCGTCCAATACAAGTTATACCGAAACGGATAGGCCTCAACCATATCACGTAAAATTTGACTGGGATACTGATTAGCTCACAACAACCACAGATACCAACATTGGACTTGAAACCACACACACGTCGCCCATGCGTCGGATGCTTCTCCAACAGACACGTCCGCTGTGATGGCTACTACATCGCTGCAGACCAGTCATACAGAAACACACCCGGGGAATTCGACTGGGATATTAATTAGCGGAGCAAAACTTTAGCATAGCAGTCAATTAAAATCTTGGTTTAGTTTTAAAAGTAAAATACAACAACATGTCACCACAAAAACGATGCGCCCCAGGTTCTCGTAAAAACAGACAATCAGGCAAGTGTGAATCAACTACCTCACGCAGAAAACAAACCAAATCAACCAAGCGATGCAAAAATGGTTTCCGGAAAAACAGACAAGGTGAGTGTCAAGCACACAACCGCCCCAGCCGAAAAAAAACCAAAACCACATCACACCGGTCCGCTCACCGCAAGACCCCGTCCGCTCACCGCAAGACCCCGTCCGCTCACCGCAAGACGCCGTCCGTCCACCGCAAGTCCCCGTCCGCTCACCGCAAGACGCCGTCCGTCCACCACAGGTCCCCGTCCGTCCACCACAGGTCGCCGTCCGCTCGCCAAACATCTCCAGTACGAGATTTCACACAGAGAATGGGAATGGACGTACAGAACAAAAAAATGTGTTGCAGGGGTTCGGATGAAAGCGGGAGGTCGCGAGAAGCCGCCCTGAACACGCTGTGTTTTGATCAAGATGCGACACCTACAGGTGCAGCGATTAAGAAGAATTATCGCAACTGTGCGTTACAGGTACACCCGGATAAAAACAGGAACGATCCGCGGGCTAAAGAGTTTTTTCAGCATGTTAATAACGCGAACGATAAGTTATTGGAAGAATTAGAAGAGACAAACGAGTAGCGTCGTGTGGTTAGAAGAATGTATTGTAGAATGAAATGGTATCGCGACTATTGTACTGGTGACACTAAGTGTTACTTTGTGGCTTTGGTGCGCTTTTTGCGCGCGCTGGGTTTGTCGAGCGTGGGCGCGGCGCACTTGACGAAGGACTGCGCCTGCACTTCTTGCACCGTCTTGTGCATCTCCTGCAGTTTCCGCCGGTCGTGGTCGATGAGGTCCCGGCACTTCATCTGGTTGATTTCGCGGGACGAAAAATCGCCGCACAGATCGTACTGCCGGGACGACCCTGTTTTCGCCTGCGGTGGTTTGACCTCGACGACAGGCGCGAGCTTTCGTTTCTTTTCAATAGCAAGCAGCTTGCGCGTCGCCTCCACGGCATACATCTGTTTGGCGGTGTCCACATACCCATTCACGGGCGTTACAACGTCTTCATCCTTGAACGCCTCTTCCATCGCGAACAGCGCCATTTTCAACATCAACGGTAGTGCAATAATGGGCGACACATACTGTTGGCACGGCACCTTGCCACCGACCGCTTGTTTCTTGCTGAAACAGCGCTGCGTCAAGCCGTTTGAGTTGATGATAAAGTAAATCGAACTGGAGTTGTGCTGGCGGCCCACGTTGGTGCAAAAGTGAGCACCGCCACCCGACACCTTGGCGAGGTACCGGTTGTACGTTTTGAGCAGAAACAACTTCTTGAGAACGACAAACTCCCACTGGTCGCCGCCCATGCGTTGGGTGTCGTGTATGAACTCATTCACCATGGAGAACAACTGGCTGCCGGGGTCAATCTCTTCCGAGTCGCCAGCGGTGAGGGCTCGCGCAGTCATGCTCTTTGAGCGCGCCGACTCGCGGTCCTCGGATGTAACGGGAGCGCGCACCGCCTTGGAATCGGAAGGCAGAGGCGCGGGGATCGCTGCGAACTCGGGAACAGCAAAGCCCGCGGTCTTGACGCCCACACACGAGCGTACAGTGCACAGGTTCACGCGGTCAAAGTAGTCGTCCTGGTTGAGCACGCGAGCAAGGAGGTGCGCATCCAACTGCTGTGCTGCGTTGATCACAAAGACCGGCATGTAGACGCGGTTCTCAGGGACCTTTCGGGCGCCGGCACACAAGTCGCACTTACCCGACGAGCGCTGAGCGCCGCCACCACACAAACTACACTGCTCCAGCTTGTCGCTGCCCACGATGCGGAGGCCGTTCTTGCGCAGAACAGTCTCGTCGATCGCGTCAGCGTAGGGGTTCGCCGGCGCCACCCGCTCCCCAAACTTTAACTTGGCGGCGTAAATACAGCCCTCGCGCAGGTACAAAGACTGCTGCTGGTTGACGAGCAAGTGGGGCCACATAAAGTGGAAGCCGGATTTCAACACCATGGGAGCGTTGCCGGTGCTGTCGGGCCAGCCGCGCTTATCCATCACGGGCGCCGCGAGTACGTAACACACAAAGGTCTCCGCGCTCACCCCCGGATAGTAGGTGGCAAAGACCGAACAAAAAAGCTTGGCCAACTCCGCCGCGTCTGACTGCGTGACCGCCGTCTCTTGAATCATGTCGAGATCGAAATGCATCCGAAACACAGGCGTCTTCTTCTCGATCAGAAACAAGCGGTTGCACTTTTTGTTCTCGTTACACTGCAGCTCCCTGGCGTACAGGCGTAAAAATGTGTCGTGGTCTGCATCAGGCACGAGATATTTGCCCCCCGCGTAGCTAAAGTGTGTCGAGTCGCTGGGGCTGTCCACCCGGTGATTGTTCATCCAGTTAAAAAAGACGAGAGTACTATCCTTGTTGCTCATTGAGTGGTGCACGAAAAGACAGAACGGAAAAGTTGTGACGGGGTTGTGGAGTGTGTGTGTGTTTAATATTTAAATTTAAAAAAATAAAATGGTCTATTCTATTTTATATCTCTTTTTATGCGGGGGGAGGAGGATTTGTGGTATTTATTTTAATAAGCGATGTTTGTTAGCAAGATTACTTGTAGTTATTATTTGCGAACTTACGTATCTTCTTCTCGCAGACGCGGCGCCAGGATGACTTGGATGTGCGACTGGTCGTTGCCCAAACTGTACTTGATGACGAGCGGCAGCGATTTGGACATGTACAGTTGCACCGTCTGTCTGTCCATGCTTTTGAGCACCAAATTAAGGTAGTTGGTCGAGAAAATCTCGTTGTACTTGTTGACGCGCTCCGGCTCGTCTTCTTGCTGCATGCGTTTGGTGTTGGCGCCGCCGTCCATTTCCTCGTCGTTTTCCGAACTGACAGACTTGATGTAGAACTGAACACTGGCGCTGCCGACTTCACTGCGCGTGGTGCTGTAGTGCACCTTTTTGTACGTAGCGACTTCACTGGAGGCGCCGACCGTAAAAAACAGCTCCGTGGTGGCTTCGCTCCCCGCGTGGACGGGTTCGTCGATGCGGAACTCCATGTGCGAGCTGTTGATCTCGTGCGCAATCTTACAGTAACTCTTAAGCTTGGACAACTCCATTTCCACCATGTAGTTGTAGGTAATGTCGGGCATGCGCAGCTCCTGTGACGTGCACTCTTCGTCGAGAATGGCGAGAGTGCACGTGGACTGATTGCTCCGGTCGTCCCGGGCGTACGAGTTCACTGTGAGATCGGCTGAGTCGGAATAGCGTGTCAGTGTCAGGATATGGCCGGTTTGTACATCTTTTAACAGCGTGCTGAAGGTCTCTGTTGTTATTGTGAAACTCTCCATGGCGAGGTCCACATACGTCTCGATCTCGCACTCATAACTTGCTTTGATCATGCACACCATCGTCGCATCCATGGAGTCAACTCGCAAGCCCGTAAAGGTCTCCGTTTTCAACAGCTGGAACGGACAGTGGACCAGGACACGGTAGATGATGAACAGAAACGTCTTGAATGTTTGCGGCGTTAGAATGGTGATCTCCCAGTCGATCTGGCGGCCGCGTCGCCGTTTAGGCACGACCAACGCCCGCGGGGGTGCGTCGTGTGTCGCGGGCTCACACGAAGCGGCTGGCTGGGCGGTAGTAGAGCTAGTAGTAGTAGTAATGCGCGTGGATGTTGGCTGCGATAACGGCTCGATGACGCCTGTTGTGTTTGTGTTGTTTGCGGTGGGCGCATCATGCACCAGTTTGCGCTTGATTGGTGTCACTGATGACGCGTGCATTAACTGTTCTAGATCTGTGTCAATGTCAAAAAACGACATCGATGGATTTATGAACGGTAAGGGAGCACCGCGTGACCGAATTATTTTTTTTTCACATCGTTCTGATTCTTCTCATAAACTTGTTTTTTTTTACATAAACTTTCAAACGACCTATGGAGACTTCAACGCTCGTTGTTTGTTCTGCCTTCTTGGGCGCTCTTTTTTACGTGATAGGCCCTGCGCGCTGTCTGTTGGGTTCGAAAATTGTGTACTTGGTTACTAAGCTTTTTGTGTGTTCCACGTACACGACACTAAAAAAATACACCAAAAGGGTTTTTCGGTCGCCGGCTCCAGTTGTCTTCTTGCCCGCTCGCGTGTCGACGCCTGAAGAGCGCGAAATGGATTTGAAAAGACCGAGAATGCGACGCCCCCACACACCCCAACTCATTGACAAAAAACAAGACAGTGCGTACACGCCGCCACTGGCGCACGTTCTTGACACGAGCGACCGGAGCACAGGTGGTGTTGCGGCGACCGCAGTGGTTTCGCCGTGCAAAGTTAAAAGCGACACAGGGGCTTCACCAGCACTGAGCGCAAGCAGCATTAGCGCGGGCGTTGACGCGGGTGTTGACGCGGGTGTTGACGCGGGTGTTGACGCG
>Ga0214162_1000196_pt1 | contig 15086 bp, 16 predicted proteins | sample LakMenepilimnion_3_FD_153000 | JGI IMG/M metagenome (GOLD analysis project Ga0214162, IMG submission 153000) | Freshwater microbial communities from Lake Mendota, WI - Practice 20APR2010 epilimnion v5 | ecosystem: Environmental > Aquatic > Freshwater > Lake > Epilimnion/Euphotic zone | place...
GCAGCGGTGCGCAATGTTCTTCCTTCACGCATTTCATCTCGAACACGTTCAAAGTAGACAATAAATGAGTCAGCCGTTACGCCGATAGCGACAATTGCACCAGCGATTCCTGCCAAGGTTAATGTGAATCCGATCCACTCACCCATTAGAAGGAAAAGGAGATACAGCATCAAACCTGCGATTGCCAATGAGCCTACTGTGACAAATCCAAGTGCTCGGTAATACAAGAGAGTAAAAATTACAACAAGCAAGAGCCCTAAAGCACCAGCGAGCAACCCTGCGTTAAGTTGGTCAGCACCAAGTGTTGGAGAAACTTGTTGAACTTCTCCACGATCAAATGCCAAAGGCAATGCACCGTACTTAAGTACATTTGCAAGATCCTGTGCTTCCAACTGAGTGAAACTTCCAGTGATTTGTGCATTTCCAGAAGGAATCGCCTCGGTGATGCGCGGTGCAGAAACAACTAATCCATCAAGCACGATTGCAACCTGGTTAGTTGGTTCTGGAAGAGATGTGACGCGGGCTGTCAGTGCACCAAATGCAGAAGTTCCCTCATTATTAAATGTGAGACTTACAAACCAAGCACTACCTGCTTGTGTGTCTAAACCAGCAGATGCTTTAGAAATTTGACGGCCCAGTACTTCAGCAGGAGCCAAAATGTATTTTGTGCCGCCAGCGCGATCGCAAGTGACCAGAGTGTCAGTTGGAGCGTCCACTCCGGTACCTTGCAAGTTTTCAGCCTTGGTGCAATCTAGAGTTGCAAACTTTGCATTTACTTCTGCGCTAACTCCAGCTACAGGAGTTGCAGCCGTATCGGCTGTACTAGGAAAACCTGAAGCTGATGCGAGCACCTGACGAAAACGAAGTTCCGCGGTTTGGCCTACTAATTCAACAACGCGACGACCGGTATCTCCAGGAACGGAAATAACTATCTGACGATTTGTACCACTTCCCTGCGCTGCAACTTCAGATTCAGCTACACCGAGAGAGTTAACACGTTGGCGAATAATCGATACAGCCTGATCAATTGCCTCACTTGTTACTTTGCCTTCGTCACCTGGTGCAATTCGTGGTTGCAATGTGACTGAAGTTCCACCTCGAAGATCTAACCCAAGTCGAACCGATGTGGCTCCTTGGATGAAAACAAGACCGGCCATGGCAACGAGAACCAGGCCAAGAATTGCCAAGGTGCGAACTGGGCGTGAACTCGTCTTAATTGGTTTATTAGTTGTAGACATAGGGCGAGAGTCTAGGCGTCAGGTGCTGGTAAGTCGAAAAGGGTGGAAATTTCTGCAGGTGGTGTTCGCCCTATATGGCGCCAGCCCTGAGCGGTAGCCACTCGCCCGCGTGGTGTTCGGGCCATAAAGCCATTTCGAACAAGGAATGGTTCGGCGACGGATTCAACTGTCTCGACCTCTTCCCCAACGGCTATAGCCAAGGTGGACAGTCCAACTGGTCCCCCATTAAATCTTTCAATCAAGGCGACAAGAACTCCACGATCAAGTCGGTCCAAACCAAGTTCATCTACTTCATACATCTCTAGCGCTGCCCTGGCATCAGATAATGAAATGCGAGCTCTGCCTTGGACTTGGGCATAATCACGAACTCGGCGTAACAATCTATTGGCAATGCGAGGAGTTCCACGGGAACGTCCGGCAACTTCGACAATTGCATCTGTATCGATAACAATTTTGAGCAGCTCGGAACTACGAGTAATCACATGGGCGATATCTTTTTCATCGTAGAAATCCAGGTGCGCAGTAAAACCAAAACGATCACGCAAAGGGCTTGGCAACAATCCTGCGCGGGTAGTTGCACCAACTAAAGTGAAATGCGGAAGTTGTAATGGGATCGCTGTCGCTCCAGGACCTTTACCGACAATTACATCAACGCGAAAATCTTCCATCGCTAAATAAAGTAGCTCCTCGGCTGGCCTAGGCAAACGATGAATTTCATCCAGAAATAAAATCTCGCCTTCGACCAATGAAGAGAGAATTGCAGCAAGGTCTCCTGCATGAGTTATTGCAGGTCCACTTGTAATTCGAATAGGTGCCTGCATTTCGCTAGCTAAAATCAAAGCAAGGGTTGTCTTTCCCAATCCCGGTGGACCTGACAGCAAAATGTGATCCGCAGGAGAATTGCGATGGCGCGCCGCAGTTAGTAGAACATCGATTTGTTCACGAACGCGCTCTTGTCCCACAAAGTCTTGTAAACTCTTTGGACGCAACGCATGTTCTACGGCTGACTCCTCGCCCTTTACTTGAGGTGTTACTAAACGATCATCAGCCACGGGTGCTCTTTCCGCTAGCAAGGGTCAACTTCAACAGCTCACTCAACTCTAGATTTGAGGCATCGATTCCATCTGCCTGTAAGGTGGAAACAACTTGTGAAATCGCACCATCTGACTCCTTTGGTGAGAAACCAAGTGAAACAAGTGCGCTAATTAGCTGTTCTCGCCAAGCGGGTTGATGGCCCTTATATTGATGGGCGGATGAAAGATCGTTCAATTTTCCTTTAAGTTCCAGTATCAATCGTTGTGCCCCTTTGCGACCAATTCCTGGAACTTTCTCGATAGCACCAATATCTTCTTGCGAGATTGCTCGACCCAAATCCTCAGGGGTCAATGCTCCGAGAATAGAAAGTGCAACCTTTGGGCCAATGCCAGAGACGGTTTGCACTAACTCAAAAAGTGAACGTGACTCATCATTAATGAAGCCAAACAAGGTAAGTGAATCTTCACGAACCACTAAAGAAGTGAATAATTGAACCTGTGAGCCAAGAGTTACCTGTGCTGCTGTTTGTTGGTTAACCAAAACAGAGATTCCGAATCCACCAACTTCAATTACAAGTCGATCAGATGCGATAGATCGTACTGACCCGTTAAGTAATGAAATCATTGTGCGCGCAGCTTTTTCAAACGTGATTGCTCTGCTGCTAGAGCATGAGCAATTTTAGTGTTTCCACCACCGCGCCAAATGTGACAAATTGCTAATGCAAGTGCATCTGTTGCATCAACTGGTTTTGGGATGGTGTCAAGGTTTAGAATCTTTTGCACCATCAAAGCAACCTGGGCTTTATTAGCTCGCCCACTACCGGTGACAGAGGCTTTGACTTCAGATGGAGTGTGCATCATGACTGGGATGCCCGCCTTAGCTGCAAGCAATAATGCAATTCCGGCGGCTTGTCCTGTACCCATAACAGTTCTGACATTGTGTTGTGAGAAAACACGTTCGACGGCGATCACATCTGGCTTCCAAAGATTAATCCATTCTGAAAGCTGCTGATCTAGATCCAACAATCGTTGTTCAAGAGCCGCATCCGTTGGAGTAAGAATTACACCTACTCCTACTAATGAAATAGGAGAACCAACAGCGCCTTCAACTATGCCGACGCCACAGCGAGTTAAACCTGGGTCAACACCCAAAACTCTCATGCTTAGCCTCGCGCTTTCCTCGTTAGTTCAGTCTTCAAGCCTAGAGATAACGAGCAACTACTTAATCTAGGCTCGCCATAACCTCATCGGAAACATCAAAGTTGCTGAACACATTCTGCACATCGTCTAGCTCTTCAATCGCATCGATCAGTTCGAAAACCTTCTTAGCCCCATCGGCATCTAGTGGAATAGACATAGATGGCAAGAAAGAGGAATCAGCAGATTCGTAATCAATTCCTGCATTTTGCAGCGCAGTACGAACCGGAACTAGATCTACCGGTTCACTAACAATTTCAAATGCTTCCCCTAAATCATTTACTTCTTCAGCGCCTGCTTCAAGAACCGCTTCAAGAATTGAATCTTCGGTTAGGGCTCCATCTTTTTTTACAATGACAACGCCTTTACGATTAAAGAGGTAAGAAACAGATCCTAGATCCGCCATCGATCCGCCGTTGCGCGTTACGGCAACTTTAACTTCTGATGCAGAACGATTGCGGTTGTCAGACAAACACTCGATCATGATTGCTACGCCATTTGGACCATAGCCCTCGTACATGATTGTGATCCAGTCTTTTGCTCCCGCTTCAAGACCTGCTCCACGTTTAATCGCACGATCAATGTTGTCAGCTGGCATTGAAGATTTCTTAGCTTTTGCAACCACATCAAAAAGGGTTGGATTGCCATCCATGTCTGCCCCACCATTACGTGCAGCAACTTCAATCGCACGAATTTGTTTCGCAAATAACTTTGCTCGACGGCTATCAATGATTGCCTTTTTGTGCTTGGTCGTCGCCCACTTGGAATGGCCGGACATTGGAACACCTCTATCTCGTCAAATTAATGACTGCATTAAATGATGGTTCTACTTTACCTTCTCAAGTGCAGGTCGTGCTACTTCCTCAATAAAGTAGCGATGAATTCGATAATCCCCCGTGAGTTCAGGGTGAAACGAGGTTGCAAGTAATGTGTGTGACCGCACTGCCACCGGATGCGTATCTACAGTTGCGAGCACTTCGACACCTTCGCCAACTCGCTCGACCCAAGGTGCGCGGATAAAAACAGCGCGAATCAAATCTGAAGAACCATCGGCAAAGGGAATATCTGACTCGAATGAATCAACCTGTCGCCCAAATGCATTTCTGCGAACGGTAATATCTAGTCCACCAAAACTCTTTTGACCTTGCTTGGCATCCAAAATTTGATCTGCCAGAAGAATCATTCCCGCACATGAACCATAGACGGGCATACCAACGGCAATGCGATCTTTGATCTGCTGATAAATACCAAAAACCTCAGCTAACTGTGCAATCGTTGTTGATTCTCCGCCTGGCAAAACCAGTGCATCAACCTGATCCAACTCTGATGAACGTCTAACGGCACTTGGAGTAACCCCACAGGCAATGAGCGAACTTATGTGTTCGCGTACATCACCTTGAAGAGCTAAAACCCCTACCTTCATTGTTTAAAGAATTACCAACCACGATCGGCAAGACGATGTGGCGCTGGCAAATCTGCAACGTTAATTCCAACCATAGCTTCACCTAAACCACGCGATGCATCTGCAATGACCTTTGGATCATCCCAAAATGTTGTTGCCTTAACGCAGGCTGCTGCACGTTGAGCTGGATTTCCTGATTTGAAGATTCCAGAACCAATGAATACGCCATCTGCACCCATGCTCTTCATCAAGGCCGCATCGGCTGGTGTTGCAATTCCACCAGCGGTAAAGAGAACAACTGGAAGTTTTCCAGTCTCTGCTACCTCTTTTACAAGCGCGTAAGGTGCTGCCATTTCTTTTGCTGCAACATACAACTCATCTTCGCGCATTGATGACAAACGACGAATTTCTCCACCGATCTTGCGCATGTGTTGCATAGCATTTGAAACATCACCGGTGCCTGCTTCGCCCTTTGAACGAATCATCGCAGCACCCTCGTTGATTCGACGCAGCGCTTCTCCAAGATTTGTTGCGCCACACACGAAAGGAACTTTGAAATCCCACTTATCAATATGATTTTCATAATCAGCAGGAGTTAATACCTCTGACTCATCGATGTAATCAACACCCAATGATTCCAATACTCGAGCTTCGACAAAGTGACCGATACGCGCCTTTGCCATAACGGGAATCGACACCGCGGCTTGAATCTTTTCAATCATGTCTGGGTCAGACATGCGGGCCACTCCGCCTTGCGCACGAATATCTGCGGGTACACGTTCAAGTGCCATAACCGCGACAGCACCGGCATCTTCGGCAATCTTTGCTTGTTCGGCATTAACGACATCCATGATGACGCCACCCTTAAGCATTTCAGCCATTCCGCGCTTAACGCGAGCCGTACCTGTTACTTCAGCCATGTTGAATCACTCCGCTTCGATCGAAAGATAGGTGGCAATACTACTTTGTCTTAGCCACGGGTGGCGAGGCGAAATCAGGCTCACGATCTGTCAGGGCAATCCAAATCTGACCTGGATCGAAGTTCATAACGGCTCCATCGGCGAAGGTGAAGGTGGTTCCCGATTCGGCATCTGGCCTGTTCCATGTTGTTACAAATCGTTGGCCATCACGCAGAACATAGGCCTTACCAGTTCCAACTGTTTGCGAATATGGCGTTACTCCCCCAACTTTGTCTTTGTATTCCGAAGCAGTTATGGAAACCAACTGAATAATTAAAGTGGTTGGCCCTAAAACGACGCCAGAATCTGCAACATTGACTGAATTGTTATGCGATAACAACCAACGGGATTCTTCGGATGACCACGCTGCGGAATAAGTTGCAGCCGGCCAATGCATAACCGCCTTTATTGTTGGAGCCCCTCCATCAGGAAGTTCTCCGAATTTGAAACCTATGCTCTTTGCAGTTTCTATTTGATAATTTTTTTCCTTTATGAGATCCATCAGCAAATCTGCTCGTAGCACCATGGCATACGGCTGTCGTCTTGCCGGATCTGTTGTGTAAATTGTTGGACTTTGTCGTTGCGCACCTAAGTCTTGAAGGTTGGCAGAAGCGATCACTGGAAGTAATTTCCTCTGAGCTCCACTATAGGCAAAGGCAATGTGACCAAATTGCGAAAGAATTTCTATATCTGAAATACGCGCACTTCGCACAGGACCTATACGCTGAGGAATTACAGATGAAAACACTGCTGCTAAACGAGTGAGCCCACCTTCTACCTGTTCAATGTAAACAATATCTGCATCTTCTATACCAATTTGTGGATGAGCTTGGGTTGAATCATCAATTTTTACAACTAATATCGGACCATTAGTTCCCTCGCGACCGCTCAGTTCATTTGTCATTGCTTTTTCTGGAAGCACCTTCGACACTACTGAACATCCAGTAAGGAGCGAAAATGAGAGCACCCCGACAATAACTGTTCGTCTAGAGAACATCAGATTCAAATTCATAGGTAACAGGCAAAGGAGCGGTTCCGGCCAAACGGAATAGCTTGACGATAATCTTGCTTCGCACCATCTGAGTGCGCGTGACCGCGTCGGTGTGAATTGCAATTGCGACCCGTATCTTGTCGGTAAGTGCAGACAGTTCAGTTAGCAGGGCATTGTCTGCTGCCGTTGAAAGATGTGCGGAATCTTCGAGTAATAAACCCAAAGCTCCTGAAAGTCCGCTCTCGGCCGCTGACCTGCTTTCTATGTTTGCATCTCTTGCTTGATACGCGGCCCCTGTTAACAACAGTGATGAAGCGGGATCAGCAATATCGCTGTGTGCAATTTCTAATGCGACAGCAGCTCGCTTCTGTAGCAAAACATCCAGATTAGCCCAACTTGTTTCGACTCGATGGTGCAAACGATCCAAACGTGTTGCAAGGAATGTCAGATACCAAAAAGAAACCAAGAGTAGGAAGGCAACAAGGAACCAATTTGTCATTTTTTATCATCCTTCGTCAAGAATCGATTCCATGAACGTGTATCTGAAGCGAGCTTCACTTTCTCACTTCCAACGATGGACATTTCATACACTGAATATATTTGCTCTGCGATTATTTCCCAATCAAAACTTTTTCCCCTGTTTCGACCTGCCATAGCAAGATCCAATCTCTTCCTCTCATCACGCAGGAGATCAATAATCACCTTTGCTAATTCTGTTGAGTCTTCCGACTTAAAGAGTGCTCCAAATTGACCACGGCCCAAAAGGTCTTCGAACGCCGGAATATCACTTGCAACAACACATGCTCCCCCGGCTAAAGCTTCGGCGAGAATAATCCCGAAAGATTCTCCGCCCGTATTAGGTGCCACATATATTGAAACGGAAGACATAAAATTTGCCTTCTCTTGTTCTGAAATTTTCCCTAAGAATTCAAAACGATGACGCAGTTGTGGGTCAATACTTTTCTCCACATCAGTTGGATCACCCGGACCTGCAACAAATACTTTTACATCTGGCGCAAATCGAGCTATGACAGGAAGCGCCTCTAGAAGAACGCTGAGCCCTTTTCGGGGTTCCTCAAATCTTCCGATGAATCCGATGGTGTTGCCTTGCCATTTCTTATCTGGGATTCCATTGTGATAACGAGATGCGTAAATTCCATTTGGAATCACTATTGCATCTGTATCGAGGTGATCTGTAAGGGTTAAACGAGCGGCTTCGGAAACCGCAATACGAGCTGATAGTTTTTCAATTGCAGGTTCAAGAATCGGGCCAATTGCAAAAATTATCTTCTGACGCTTTGCCGCTGCGTGAAAGGTTCCGACCATTGGTCCATCAGCAGCCCAACAGGCTAGTAAGGAAATAGAAGGAATCGCTGGTTCATGTAAATGCAAAAGGTCGAAGTCACCATTTGAAATCCATTGGCGTACACGGGAGAAAGCCACCGGTCCAAACAGAACACGAGCAACTGCGCCGTTGTATGGAATTGAAATCGGCTTTCCTGCATTTACAACATAGTGAGGCAGTTTTTCCTCGTCGATCGCCGGGGCAAGAACGGACACTTCATGTCCGGCCTGGATCAAAAACTCTGCTAAATCACGAATATGATTTTGTACGCCACCAGGTGTGTCCCAACTATACGGACACACAATCCCGATCTTTAGTGAGCGATTTAGCATCAGGAACGCTCCACGAAGTCGCCATCAGTCCAAATGCGTTGCAGCATGTGCCAATCCTGCGGATGTTCAGAAATTCCATCTTCAAACTGTTTCGCCATTATTTGCACAACTTCCAAAACTCTATCTTCATCACTACCAGAATTAGGAATAGCAACCTCATTAAAGTCGATGTGAATTCCAGAATCTGTATATGAAACAAAAGCTGTGATCAAAGGAGCACTTGTTTTCATCGCCAACAGCGCTGGACCCGCAGGCATCCGGGCTGGTCCACCAAAGAAAGTAACATCGATACCGGATCTAGATAAATCACGATCAGCTACTAAGGCAACCAAAGCTCCCTGCCGCAATCGCTGTGCCAAAGTTCCTAAAACTCTGCCATCTAAAGGCAGGACCTCCATGCCCATGGCTTGTCGATAACTCAAGAATTTCAAGAAGAGTTTTTCAGGTTTGAGATGTTCTGCGACTGTAACAAGATGTATCCCCTTGGCACAAAAATAAGCCCCTGCATGATCCCAATTGCCTGCGTGTGGAAGACAAACAATTACCCCCGTTTTTGCCGCGATTGCATCTAGTAAGAGGTGTTCATTTTTTACTGTGACAGTTTCACGGACCCGCTGGGTCGACCAATCTGGAAATCTAAAAGTGTCACACCAATATCGCATATACGAACGCATTGCATTGAAAACGAGTTGGTCTGAATCTAGTTCAGTCATGTTTGGCTGTGTGCGTTGGAGATTGGAACGTAAACGAGAAACATTCTTTCCGTTGCGCTTAGTTAAAAAATCTGCAACTGCATATGCCAACCGATAAGCAGTGCGTTCAGGCAGCCAGCGCACAATTCGCCATCCAGCAAAATATGCATATGCCGAAAGATTATCTTTCACTTATCGAGCACGCTTAACAATCAACATTCTTTGAACCACTGTATATGTACCTAGCACTGCAAGTAACCACATACCGATTGCCAATATGTATGGAACTCCTAAGCCGTAAAATCCAATCGCGGTCAGAGAGATTATTAATCTCTCGGTTCGCTCTGCGATACCGCCCGAACATTCAATTCCAAAGGACTCCGCCTTGGCTCGGATATATGGAACCAAAACTCCAGTAACCAAAGTGACCATAACAACTATTGCCAGAGAGTCATCCTTGTTGATCAGGTAAATCGAAACTCCAACAAGTATCGCCGAATCAGTAATTCGATCGATGGTGGAGTCAAGAAAACCTCCCCATTTACTCGAACCCTTCTGCGAAATACGAGCCATTGTTCCGTCAAACAAATCACTCAGGGCCATCACGCAAATAATCACTGTTCCCATGAAAAATTCACCTTTGGGATAAAAGTAAAGAGCAGCTGCTACAACCGCCACAGCTCCTGTCCATGTCACAGCATTGGGTGTGATTCCTAGGCGCAGGGCCATAGAGGCCACGGGGGTAATCAACCTCGTGACCGCTGGCTTCAAACGTGCGCTTAACATCAAGGACCATCGTAGGCTGAGCCCGTGCAATCTCAAATAAACGACCTGCGAATTCATGTCTACGGGCACATGAGCGCTGATCCCGCTCAAGTGGCCTCAGCCTTTAACGCTCAGGTAAGCGAAACAGCTGAATCAGAATCCGATCTCGCAATTTTTGCTATCGATCCATCTGCAGGTATTGATCAAGCCACCATAGATTTGTGGCAATTCTTGGATGAGTATCAAGTTCCACGACTTGTAGTTGTGACGCATTTAGAAAAACTTGAAGCAGATTTTGACGATGCCGTAATGATTGCGACCAGGGTATTTGATCAAATGATTACACCGTATTTAGTTTTGCATGATGACGCTGGAATGCCGGCTGCACTTATTGGATTGTCTGATCTAGAAATAATCGATTACTCAACAAATCCCACAACGATAAAAAACAGCGAAGAAGAGCATCAGACCTTGGTGCAAGAGTTTCGCGTTGAGTACTTAGAATTACTCGAAGCCTCTGGAGAAGATGCATTTAGCGCTGGGCTGTTATTCCCTGCAGTTCCTTTGTGGATAGAACGCGGTATTGGTGTTGATATTGTCAACGATTACGTGCAACAGCTACTTAAATAATTACCAAGCTGCGGCGATTTCTGCCCGTGTCAATGTTAGTAATTGTGGAAGTACTTTAGTTTTACCAATGATTGGCATGAAGTTTGCATCACCGCTCCAACGAGGAACAACATGTTGATGGATATGTTCAGCAACTCCCGCACCAGAAATGGCACCTTGATTCATCCCTAGATTAAAACCAGCAGGATTTGAAACAGTGCGGATAGTTGTCATCGCGTGAGCGGTCAATTCGCTAATCTCATTACGCTCTTGTTCTAATAGATCTGTTAGATCGGGAACATGTCTATATGCACAAATCAAAAGATGGCCAGGGTTGTATGGATACAAATTCATGACAACAAATGCTGAAGTTCCGCGATGAACAATTAAACCTTCCTCATCCGGCAAGGTAGGGATCCGACAAAATGGGCACACAACATCGTTTTCTTCTAATGGACGATTTTCTCCACGTAAATACTCCAAACGGTGTGGAGCCCACAGGCGCTGCCAACCATCTGGCATTCCGGCACCATCAATTGAATCACTCACTGTTTAAACCTGAGTACGTTCCTGAACTACCTTTTTGATCTCCGCAATAGCATCTTTGATTGGAATGCCATTCTTCTGCTCGCCGTTGCGATACCTGAAAGAAACCGCACCAGCCTGTTGATCCTCTTCGCCGGCTATGACCATGAAAGGAATCTTTTGCATTTGCGCGTTACGAACCTTCTTTTGCATGCGATCATCTGATGAATCTAGTTCGGCTCGGATTCCTGCTTTTCGCATTTGCTGAATAACATCGCCCAAGTAGTCACCGAAAGCATCAGCAACGGGAATACCTATTGCTTGAACAGGTGCCAACCAAGGAGGAAACGCACCACTGTAGTGTTCAGTGAGAACTCCAAAGAATCGTTCAATTGATCCAAACAAAGCACGGTGAATCATCACAGGGCGCTGACGAGTTCCATCTGTAGCCGAGTATTCCAATTCAAAGCGCTGAGGTAATTGGAAATCAACTTGGATTGTGGACATTTGCCAGGTGCGACCGATTGCATCTTTTGCTTGCACCGAAATCTTTGGACCGTAAAAAGCTGCGCCACCTTCATCCAAAACAAGCTCTAGGTTTTGTGCAGTTGCCGCTTTGCGTAGTGCCTCTGTTGCTTCGGCCCAATCAGAATCCTCACCAACAAACTTTTCAGGATTTTTTGTTGACAACTCAAGGTAAAAATCATTTAAACCATAATCACGCAACAAATTTAGAACGAAAGTGAGCAGGGAATCAAGCTCGCCAACCATTTGCTCCTTCGTGCAATAAATATGAGCATCATCTTGTGTAAATCCGCGCGCACGAGTGATTCCATGCAAGACGCCAGACTTTTCATATCGATAAACAGTTCCAAACTCAAATAAACGCAGTGGAAGTTCACGATACGAACGGCCACGAGATCTGTAAATCAAATTGTGAAAAGGACAGTTCATTGGCTTCATGTAGTACTGCTGGCCCGCTCGTTTTACAGTTCCGTCTGCGTTGTATTCCTCATCCAAGATCATTGGTGGATACATTCCGTCTGCATACCATTGCAAGTGGCCCGATGTTTCAAACAATGCAGCCTTAGTTAAGTGAGGTGAATAGACAAACTCATAACCTTCTTCTTCATGTCGGATACGTGAGTAATCCTCCATAGCTCGGCGCACAATGCCACCCTTTGGATGGAAAACTGCAAGTCCTGATCCGATCTCCTCAGGAAATGAAAACAGATCGAGTTCCGTACCCAATCGGCGATGATCACGTTTTTCCGCCTCGGCCAAAAGTTCAAGATAAGCATTGAGTTCATCTTGCGAAGGCCAGGCAGTTCCATAAATACGTTGCAACATTGGGTTCTTCTCAGAACCACGCCAATAGGCGGCCGCAGTTCTCATCAGTTTGAATGCTGGGATATGTTTCGTCGAAGGCAGGTGAGGGCCTCGGCATAGATCGCTCCAAACAGGATTTCCATCGCGGCCTAAGTTGTCATAGATCGTCAATTCAGATCCACCGACTTCGACAGATGCTTCTTCACCTGCAGGACCTTTAATGCCAATCAATTCACATTTATATGGCTCATGTGCCAATTCTTTTAAAGCATCTGCCTCGGTTGTTATGCGCCGCTTGAAACGTTGACCTTCTTTAATAATTTTGCGCATCGCGCTTTCGATTTTAGTTAAGTCATCCGGATTGAAAGTATTTTCAGGATCAAAATCGTAATAGAAGCCATCTTTAATAGGAGGGCCAATGCCTAGGCGTGTATTAGCGTAAATTTCTTGCACAGCTTGCGCCATGACATGGGCAGTTGAATGCCTTAAGACCTCGAGACCAACAGGTGATGAAATCAGGATTGATTCGACGACATCGCCATCGACCAGATCAGTCCACAGATCCTTGAGGGTCCCGTTGACCTTACAAACGACAATTTCTTTATTGTCGGCAAAGATATGCGTTGGACGCTGATCGGCTTCAACCTGAAGCGCGGCACCGTCCACTGTGATCGATATCTGAGACATGTGCCTAGCCTACCGAAGTCCTTAGCGCCATCGCTTCTATTTCATCCCTAAATTCATGTGATTGGGATAATTCTCTGCCGTTGATAGATGCGATTGGCTGGGCGATACGCAAACTGCTTAGCAAGAACGCAGACTCGATATCTGCAACTTCTGTTACAGCGATAGACCGGACCATGACGTTGAAATTTTCAATTACTAACGCTCGCATTACTCCGGGTAGCACACCATCAGAAAGAGGCGGCGTGCACCATGTGCCCGCGATCTTAAGAAGTACATTGCACACCGAACCCTCACAAATTTTGCCATCTGTGCTTGTCACCAATGATTCATCAAATCCATTGATTCGAGACTGTTCCAGGATTTCAAGGCGATGAGTGTATGGATAACTTTTTACAGGAACACCTTCAACAACTAATGGGTCGGGATGAATCCCAACCTTTGCCGCCGACACAACTTCGGTGTAAGGAAGATGAACAGCGGCCCAATTACCTGACGCATCAAATGAAACCCTCAAGAGACCAGTGGAATGAATCTCTGCTTGTAGCAAAGTGGCGATCGATTGGCGAACAAGTTCTTCGCTCGGCAAAACAATGTGCTCTTTGGCCGAACTATTGACTGCTCTTCTCATGTGACGAGACAGTGCCCACGGTTTTCCATCAACAGTTTTAATTGTTTCAAAAATGCCAGCACCTTCTAACCAACCCAGTGATGAGCATTGTGACTGTTCTTGTGGAACCAGAGATCCGTTGACAATTACTTTCACTGCAGCTCTCCCCCAGCAATAGAAATTAATCGCCGTGCTTTAAGTTGAGTCTCTTCCCATTCGGCGCTCGCATCACTACCCCACGTGATTCCAGCACCAGTTCCAAAATTCAGGTGTGAGTCTTTCCAAAATGTTCGAATCGCGACGGATAGCACCCCTTGATTTCCTTCAACCCATCCCAAAGCACCGCAGTACGGACCGCGAGGAATTTCATTTGTTGCAATGACTTGTGTGGCTGATGATTTCGGCGCACCACTTACGGAACCAGGTGGCGACAGTGCTGTAAGAATTTCACGCCACGAAATATTGTCCAATAATTCACCTTCAACATCAGAGACAAGATGCTGTAATCCCGGATGCTCTTCACTAGAAAGCAACCGTGGAACTTCTACAGTTCCACTTTTGCAGATTTGGCCTAAATCATTACGCATCAAATCAACAATCATCACATTCTCAGCTTGGTCTTTTGATCCAAACTTGTGTGAATTGGTGGGCTGCGTACCTTTGATTGGCGAACTTTTGACCTTAGACCCGCTTCGACTAAGGAATAACTCGGGAGAAGCGGATGCAATCATCAATCCAGGGACCTCAAAGTAGCTTGCCCATGGCGCTGGATTGTTCTTTAAAATTTCAGAGAAAAGACCACGTAGTGATTGACCATCATCTTCGTGTGTCAGTCTTCTACATGCATTTACTTGATAGACCCAACCATCGGCGATTGCGCTTCGAATTCGTTCAACATAATCCATATATTGATCGGCTTTAAGGGATGAACTCCATGAACCTTTCAGTGGAATCCATGACGAGGTTGGGAAAGGTGCTTCTATAACTGTTGCAAACTTTGCGGCAAAGAAATGATTTTCAAATGTTGTTGATACAGCCCAAAACCCGCCATCTTCTAGGCATTGAGGATTATGTGACACTTCGACAAGATCGGTGGCTAACCTGCCACCCATCCAAAACAGTGAAGAATCTTCCGCATAAGGCACGGGCTAACGCTAACCAATCAACCTCACTTTGGCGCTTACGCCTCTCCTGCGATAGATTTACCCTCCTCGCGGACGTAGCGCAGTTGGTAGCGCGGAACCTTGCCAAGGTTCAGGTCGCCGGTTCGAACCCGGTCGTCCGCTCTGATAGTCGCCGCATCGAAGGCATTCTTTTCGAAGAATAAAATTGTGCGGCGATATTTCTATGGTCGGGTGGCCGAGAGGCGAGGCA
>Ga0214162_1000197_pt1 | contig 15076 bp, 13 predicted proteins | sample LakMenepilimnion_3_FD_153000 | JGI IMG/M metagenome (GOLD analysis project Ga0214162, IMG submission 153000) | Freshwater microbial communities from Lake Mendota, WI - Practice 20APR2010 epilimnion v5 | ecosystem: Environmental > Aquatic > Freshwater > Lake > Epilimnion/Euphotic zone | place...
GCGCGGTTCGTCCATTGCGCAGATTAGTAAGTAATGGTGAAGAGGGCTGGGAGCGCATCACTGACTACGCATTAGCAATTCTGCTAACTGGCTGGGCAGTTGAAAAGATGGTTAATGCGCTAAATGGACTTGCTTCAGTCCAGCTAGCCATCACTTACCAAGCAACCACAATTGCAATCTGGTCTGCTGCGTTAGTTGGCATCCGTATCGCACTAGAAGATGTTTCTACTTACCATTATCCAGTTCGCTTACAAGCTGTTACTGCGCAATTACAAGATCCTGATCAGTATCAGAAGATTATTTCTTTGATGATCAAAACCTTTATCTTTATTATGTTGGCAGCACCATTCGTGGGTTTTAACATTCAGCTAATTCTTGGAACGGCGCTCTTTGTCTTCCCAAGTATTGCAAATATGACATTTGCTAAGAAGTTACCTAAGTTTCCAAATATTCACTGGCTCATACCAAAAGGCGCATTCAAGATCGTTGCCATGGTATTTGTTGGGTTCGTATTCGCCAACTGGGTACAAGGTCAATTCAGCAATCCGCAAACATTCCTTAAATGGAGTTTTGTAATTCTAACTTTCCCAGGGATATTCTTTGCAATTCTGGGCTGGATTGCCAAAGCACCAGAGAAGAGTTGGCGCGCAGATAAGAACGGCCAGATTGCATACCGAATTCTCGGTGTTGTGATTTTCCTACTGGTGGTTCAAATTGTGCGTGGAGTAGACCTAACTAGCTGGCTCTAAACTCATTGATTTATAAGGTTTTTACTTCATAAACAGAGCGTTTAAGCGCCTGGTTGTGAAGATTAAACCAACACAAATCATCACCATGAAGTAAGTGATATTTACCAATAGGTGAATATTGAACTCACCTGACATGACTCGCGTAACTAATTCAATTCCCTGTCGTAGCGGCAGCGCCTTGATAATCGCTTGTCCCCAACCTGGAAATACGGTTAGTGGATAGAAAGCGCCAGAGAATAAAAACATTGGCAATAAGAATATATAGAAGAAGTTCATCTGATGGTGTGACTTCATATAAGAGGTAATAGCCATTCCGAAAGATGCGAATCCAAATGCTATGAAAATGGCTGCGGGGATCGCCAGAAGCGCCCACCACGTTGTAACAAGACCCAAAGCAGCGATTATTATCGTGAAAGCAGTTGCGTAAATTCCACCGCGCATCAAAGCCCATGCAATTTCACCAAGGGCAACATCTAGTGGTCCTAGCGAAGTTGACAGCATGGCGTTATATAAACGACTCTCATTTAGTTTAAAGAAAACGTTCCAAGTTGAATCAAGCAAAGCGCCATTCATAGCACTTGTTGCTAATAGACCTGGTGCAATGTAGGCAGCATATGAAACTTCGACACCATTTGAAGAAATAGTGCCAACCAGTGCACCTATGCCATATCCAAAAGAAAGCAGATAGAGAACAGGCTCAAAGAAGCCACTTAATACGGCTAGCCAGGCGGAGGATTTAAATGAGATCCAGTTGCGCAATAAAACTTGCTGCGGGCGGCCGGCGTAATATTTATCGCCAAGTTTGCCTAACCGGCGCTCTGAAAGTTGAACTGCTTCAGTAGTCATTTACTTCTCTAACCGATCGCCGAAAACGCGAGCAGAAAAGAACAACCCAACCACGATCATGGTGGCCAGTACGCCGATATGCGTGAAGAGTTGGAGCCCAGACAATGGGTAGTCATAAGTTAGATAGCGACCAAGTTCAGTAGCGTGCCAAAGAGGCGAAATCCAACCGAAAAACTGCAAGAAAACGGGCATTTGTGAGAGCGGATAGAAAGTTCCGGAGAATAAAAACATCGGAATCATGATGAAACGGCCAACAATTGTGAAGAAGAATTCTTCCTTCTCAATTTTTGCGGCTAGAGCAAGCATTACGGCAGCCATCGCAGCTCCTGCAAATAGAGCTGCGGGCATTGCCAACCAAGCGGTATCTGATTCAAGTGCACCGAATAGATAAAGCACGACCCAGTAAATAACTACTGAAATTATCGTGCGGAACATCGCAGCTAAAAATATTCCCGAAGAGATTTGTCGGGCCGTCAAAGGCGTAGAGCGCATACCGAAGAAGGTGCGCTCCCATTTAAAGCCAGCCATAGTCGGGAAAATAACTTCATCGCTACTACCCTGAATTGCCGCACTTGCTAGAAGAGCAGGCGCTAAGAAAGTTAAGTAACTAACGCCATCAACGCCGTTGTTTGCATCAATTAATGAGCCAACACCGATTCCAATAGAAACTAAATAAAGTGTTGGATTTACAACTGCAGCAAAGAGAATTATCCAAATCCATTTAGCCATATTGCGAATGCGGGCCTCTGCCACATGCAGGATGCCAAATTTAGAAACTGGACGAATTTCGTTGCTCATTACTCTACCAATGTGCGCCCAGTTAGACGCAAAAAAACATCTTCAAGCGAGCTACGTCTAACCAATGAAGTATTCGGATGAATTCCTTTAGCCGCAATCTTTTCTAGCAAATGTTCGCCATCTTCGGCATAAAGCAAAATTCGATCAGGTAGAACTTCAATACGCTCAGCAAGTGGTCGAAGTATTTCAACCATTTCTTGATTACGATCAGAGCCGAAACGGACTTCCAAAACCTCTTTGGTTGAATAATCTTTAATCAATTGTGCCGGACTATTCTCAGCCATAATTTTGCCTTTATCCATCACGATTAAGCGATCACAAAGTTGTTCAGCTTCATCCATGTAGTGAGTTGTAATAAGTAGCGTCACGCCTTGCTCTTTAAGGCGGAATAAACGATCCCAGAGAATGTGACGAGCTTGCGGATCTAAACCGGTTGTCGGTTCGTCAAGCATCAAAATGTCAGGTTCGCTAACAAGTGATCTAGCAATAGTTAAACGACGTTTCATGCCGCCACTAAGAGCTTGAACTTTTGTATCTTTCTTCTCTTCTAATTGTGCGAATTCAAGTAGTTCTGGAATCTTCTTATTGATAAAGCTGGATGAAAGACCGAAGTAACGTCCGTAGATAAATATGTTTTCAGAAACGGTAAGTTCAACATCGAGATTATCTTGTTGAGGAACAACGCCTAAGTGAGCCCGAATCTGCGGACCATTTATTTCGGGATCTTTTCCGAGAATTGTTAATGTGCCAGAAGTACGAACCGAAGTTGCACCAATTATGCGCATCGTGGTTGATTTTCCAGCCCCGTTGGGTCCTAAGAAACCAAATGATTCACCTTTGGCAACATCAAAATCAATGCCATCAACGGCAATAAAGTCACCATAAGTTTTTGTTAGCCCACGAGCAACAATTAATTTTTCTGACACATCTAATTCTAATGAAAATCCTGAGAATTTCGTAATTAGAGGTGAAGATACCTGAAATTTAACGGCAATTGCCTAGAATGACGGGGTGAATAGCTCATCTGAAATTCTAAAAGCGCTAGAGAATGAATCTATCGAGATTCTTCGCGAGACTGCAGCGGCATTTAGAAAACCAGTATTGCTATATTCGATCGGAAAAGATTCAGCGGTTTTGCTTCATCTAGCTGCGAAGGCTTTTTATCCAGCCCCGATCCCGTTTCCAGTAATGCATATAGATACCACCTGGAAGTTCAAAGAGATGATTACTTTTCGCGACGAAATGGTTTCAAAGTACGGTCTAAATCTGATCACCCACACCAACACAACTGGGGTTCAGGAAAATATCACTCCCTTTACTGTGGGAATATCTGAATACACCCGAGTTATGAAAACTGTGGCGCTACGGCAAGCCTTGGATAGCAACAATTTTGATGCAGCAATTGGTGGTTCGCGAAGAGATGAAGAGCGCAGTCGTGCAAAAGAACGCATTTTTAGTGTTCGAGAGTCTGGGCATCGCTGGGATCCAAGGCAGCAGAGGCCTGAACTTTGGCGAACTTATAACCCTCGAATTACTTCAGAGCAGTCAATGCGCGTTTTTCCGTTATCGGATTGGACTGAGCTAGATATCTGGAATTACATCCTTTTAAATGATGTTCCGGTTAACCCGTTGTATTTTGCTAAGGAGCGCCCTGTTGTTTTTCGTGGCGAGCAAATGATCATGGTGGACGATGAACGATTCCCGTTAATTAATGGCGAGACACCTGTAATGCGCAAAATCAGATTCAGAACCCTTGGTTGCTACCCACTTACTGCTGCTGTTGAATCAGATGCGACAACTATTACCGAAATTGTTGAAGAAGTAATGAATGTTAAATTGAGTGAACGGGCCACTCGACTAATTGATGGCGAAAAAGAAGATTCCATGGAAAAGAAGAAAACCGAGGGTTACTTCTAATGAGTAAACCGATCATTCGCTTGGTTACCTGCGGCAGTGTTGATGATGGAAAAAGCACGTTAATAGGCCGTTTACTGGTTGAAACAGACAGCGTTCCACATGACACAGTTGCGGCTGCTAGAAATGTTCGCAGAAGTGGATCCACGATAGTTGCCGGCGATATTGACTTTAGCCTCTTAACCGACGGGCTTGAGGCTGAACGCGAACAAGGAATCACAATTGATGTGGCTTATAGATCTATGTCACTTCTAAATGGCCGTCGATTAATAATTGCTGATGCGCCTGGTCATGAGCAGTACACCCGAAATATGGCAGTAGCTGCCTCTCGCGCTGATGTTGCGTTGGTTTTGGTTGATGCAGCTCGCGGGATCAGAACTCAAACATTACGACATCTCACAATCTGCTCTTTGATGGGCGTTGCACGAGTTGCTGTTGTCGTAAATAAACTTGACGCAGTTAATTACGACGAAGCGATTTACAATTCAATTGTTAATGAACTTTCCGAAGTTGCCAAGCGCCTTGAAATTTTAGATTACATGGCGATTCCAGTTAGTGCATTAGTTGGCGACAATGTAATAAGCCGAAGCGAAAATATGCCTTGGTATAACGGGCCAACTCTGCTCGAATATATACAAACCTGGAACAAACCAGATGATGCGCACCTTTTGCCTCACATGGGCGTTCAGTTAATCTCTAGAGCAGAGAATTTTCGCGGACTCTCTGGCACAGTATTAAACGGCACGTTTAATTTAGGCGATGAAATTGTTGTGTTGCCGAGCAAGCGCAAAGCTAAAATTTCTAAAATTCTCACCTACGATGGCGAACTTAAGTCAGTCGGTGATTCCGAAACCGCCATCATGGTTTTAGAGCCTGATATTGACGCAACTCGTGGTGATTCGATTCAGCTCGCAAGCAATTTTATTAATCCGGCAGACCGATTCAAGGCGAACCTAGTTTGGCTAGGAGATACCGAACTTATACAAAGCCGTTCCTATTATTTGATAAGCGGCTCCATGCAGGTACCTGCAACGGTAACTGCAATTAAATATCGATTAGATGTTAATAGCGGCGAGCATGATGCGGCAGATCTCTTGCAAATGAATGAGATCGGTGTCGTCGAAATTGCCACAGATTCGCCAATCTCGCTTAATACCTATAAAAATGAGCGTAACACGGGCAGTTTCATCTTGGTCGATCGCGTGACCCTAAACACCGTCGCGGCCGGAATGGTTATTCATGCTTTACGACGCTCAGAAAATGTTACTGAACACCGATACGAAATAGATGCCCTCACCAGGGCTGCTCAGAAGAATCAAAGCAGTAAAGTTATTTGGCTAACTGGTTTATCTGGCTCTGGCAAATCTACAATTGCAAATGAGCTAGAGAAGCAGTTATTTGCGAATGGTCTCCATAGTTATGTGCTTGATGGCGATAATTTGCGACATGGAATAAATAAAGATTTAGGTTTTACCAAAGCAGATCGAGCTGAAAACGTTCGCCGCGTAGCTCACATCGCACAATTAATGAGCGATGCAGGGCTAATCGTAATCGTTGCGCTAATTAGTCCATTCAGTACTGATCGCGATTCTGCGCGATCACTATTTGAACCAGGAAAATTTGTCGAAGTCTGGGTAAAAACTCCAACCGAAGTCTGTATCGAGCGAGACCCTAAAGGTCTCTACAAGAAGGCAGCTTCGGGCTCTATTCCGAACATGACTGGCATCGGGCAAGAGTACGAAGCTCCTGAAAACGCTGAATTAGTTCTAGACGGAACAATTCCGGTACCAGATAATATAAAAATAATTTTGGACACAATTTTATGAACTGGATCTTTTTCGCACTAGCAGGATCAATTGCCCAATTAGTAGATGGTTCGCTGGGAATGGGTTTTGGCCTAACTAGTTCAACCTTACTTCTTACTTTGGGCGCATCGGCTGCCGTCGCTTCCGCCGCCGTACATGCTGCAGAAATTGGAACAACTCTGGCATCTGGTGCATCTCATTGGCATCGAGAAAATATTGATAGAGATATCTTGAAAAGGATTGCCATACCGGGCGGCATCGGGGCCATCTTGGGAGCAACATTTCTCTCTAATATAGATTTATCGGGCGGCAAAATATTCATCTCAACCCTTTTGCTTCTACTTGGCTTGGTACTTCTTTACCGCAATATTTTCGTGCCTACGACAGCTAATATCGCCGAAATTACAAACCCCAAATACCTCACATTTCTAGGCGCAACTGGTGGCTTTGTCGATGCTGCCGGCGGAGGTGGCTGGGGTCCGATAGTTACGCCAACGCTATTAGCTACCACACAGACTGAGCCACGAAAAGTTATCGGTACTGTCTCGGCTGCTGAATTTGTCGTCGCTGTATGTGCAAGCCTGGGTTTCTTGCTGAATATAAATCGATTAGATATTGATTGGTCTGCAGTAGGCGGACTTGCATTGGGTGGAGTTTTAATGGCACCTGTGGCTGCAAAGTTAGTTAGCTGGATGCCTCGCCGGCAACTCGGAATTGTAGTAGCTGTCGCAATTATCTTGCTCAATGCCGTAAGACTCCTAGGATTCTAATGAAGAAGAAAGTCTATTTACATGTCGGCTTTCACAAGACTGGCACAACTGCCATTCAAGAATCACTTTTTTATCACTCTGATCAACTTAGAAACTTAGGTATTAATTACGCAACCAAAAAAGGAAAAGCAAACCACCGCGAAGCATGGGCGCTAAGTGAAAGATACTGGGGTTGGAAAAAACGTGGTGGCGAGAAAACTTCGATAGTTGAATGGCAGAAGAGAGTTAAAAATCTTAAGGCTCAAAAGATTGATTCAGTGATTAGTAGCGAATTTTTCAGTGAAATAAATGATGATCAACTTAATTTAATGGCTAATGATTTAAAAGGTTTTGATGTCGAAGTAATCTTTACGATTCGGCCCCTAGCTAAATTATTAGGTTCTTCTTACCAGCAGTATTTGAAATATGGAATCAAGGCTTCTTATGAAGAATGGTTAGAAGATATTTTCCATAATTCTGAGAAACCAAAATTCACACCTACATTCTGGAAGCGACACAGACATGAAGAAGTAATATCTCGTTGGGCCAAAGCTTTCGGAAATCAAAAGATTCATTTAGTGGTAGTTGATGAGTCAGAGCCCGACTTACTTTACGACTCTTTCAATAAGATTTTGAAGTTACCAGCTGGAACTCTCAAAGAAGTTAAAGGCCTAGGTTCTAATAGATCTTTAAATTACCCGGAGATAGCTCTTTTATTAGCCATAAACAAGGCTTTTCCTAAAGACCGGGCCTGGAGTGACTATGAAGTATTTATCCGTGAAGGTTCAATCAGACATCTCACTAACCAGATTCAACTTGCCGGCCTGGGCACAAAATTGCTCACTCCACAGTGGGCAGTGGATGAAGCAGCAAAACTTAGCTCTAACAGTATTGCCAAAATAAATGATCTCGGAATCATAATTTATGGTGACTTGAGCAAGTTAAACAGCACTGCGATTCCGATTGGAGTTAACAGTGAAATCTCGGAAATTCCTATAGATATTGCGGTCAATGCTTTATTGGCTTTTGATAAGACGAAAGTAATTAACAAGTACTCGACTAAAGAAATCTTTAATGAAGCAATAAAGCGTTTAAAGCGGATTGTTAGGAAATTTTTAAAGCTTACTTAAGTCCCTTATTGGCTCTGTCTAGATCGTCTTGGAAATCAACTTCGACTGCGAAGAGATCAGAAATGTCGATTGGCTCCATTTGCAGACCATGCTTTTCAATTGCTAACTCAAGTCCACGCTCGAAATAATCTTGCTCTCCACATGCGTCTAACTGGGTAATTACATCAGCTTTCTCACGGCTAGAAATAAAGTTGATCCCGACTGCTTCGCCCAACGCACCTTTAACGGTTTTAGATAGTTCCTTAATGTATCCCTGTGCATCTACTGTGTACTTAACTTCTTCATCAGCAGTAGCAGAGGTATTGACGCAAACAAAAGATTTATCAGCAGCAATGCGGTCAGCTACTCGCTCAAGAACTTTATGATCAAAAACCACGTCGCCGTTTAGCCAAAGAACACCACTTTCTTGGCTAGCACGAAGTGCACGCAAAAGACTCTTCGAGGTATTGGTTTGATCGTAGATCTCGTTGTATACGAAAGAGGCAGTTGGGTGAGCTTCCATGATCATTTCGAGTTTAAAGCCAACAACAACGGTTACGCGCGCTTTATCGCCAAAAACAGTCTGCACATTTTCCATTTGTTGCTGCATAATCGAGCGACCATCAGAAAGTTGCGTCAAAGGCTTTGGCCAAGGCTTACCTAAACGAGTGCCCATGCCTGCGGCCAGGATTACAACTTGAATCGCCATTTTTACCTCTTCTTGTAAAGCGAGATAGTCTTAATTTCATCTCTCAACACGATAGATTACAGGTTGTGAGCGTAAATCTTCGGACTCTTGTCGTTAATAAGAGCACAAAGATCTCGGAAATCATTGAAATCTTTAGCGAAAGCAACACCGATCTCTTATTGGTCGATGAAAATGCAATTATCACCAAGCCCCACTTGGAACTTCTAACTGATTACCCGCGTTCAACAACAACAGCACTTGTCGCACCAATCTTCCATGGCGATGTTCGGGTTACCGGTGATCGAGTGGCTGGGGCTAGCTCGAAGTTTCATAACCTAGAAGATGGAAATAACACCTTTGTTGGAATTTTACGGTTATCACAGAATCAACGAGAAGCGATAGTCACAACTTTAACTGAGGTAAAAAACAGTGAAGCTTATGGTGAGGCAATTGATTTAGTTTTGGTAGCGCTAGTTCGTGCAGCGATAGTTGTTTCACCAGCTTCGCTAACAGGTGCACCATATATTCGAAGTGCAGATGAAAGCGCAAAAGCTAAAGTTCAAGAGGAAATAAATGGTTTAAATATTGCACGTTTGCGCTTAAAGATGGCCAACCGTGCAAATGATGGTTTCTTCTCGGTATTTGTTTTGCGTAAGTTCTCTAAGTTATTTACTTGGGCTGCGGTGCGCCTCAAGATGACACCAAATCAAGTTACGTTGATTTCATTCGCAATTGGTTTGCTTTCGGCATATGAATTTAGCCGCGGAACTTTTTGGACAATATTTACCGGTGCAATTTTGCTACAGCTCAGCATTATTATTGACTGTGTTGATGGCGAACTAGCTCGATACACCCGCCAATTTTCAGCACTTGGCGCCTGGCTTGATGCCATCACTGATCGCATCAAGGAATACCTAGTCTTCTTTGCTCTGGCATATGGCGCAGCAAAAAACGGCAGGGACCTTTGGATACCGGCCATGTTTATGATGGTCTTCCAAACCTTTCGTCACCTCTCTGATTACAACTTTGCGCGTATTAATAAGGTGCGCAGTACAAACCTGCCTGTCATTGACTTTAATCAAGCATCCGATGGGTTCATACCTGTCGATAAAGTTAAGAAATCTAGAATTGAATATTGGGCTAAGAAAGCACTTCAGTTCCCAATTGGCGAACGTTGGTTAGTAATTAGCGTTGCGTCCATTATCGGCGGAGCCGCTTTTACCTTCACAGTAATGCCAATTTTGGCGCTTATCTCAATCGTTTTGATATTCCGCTCGCGAGTCAGTAAATCTCGAACCTGGCCAAAGCTGCGCGTGAATAAGAACTTAATTGATGACCAACTAGATTTCTTCAAGAATGAAAATTCTTCTAATCGTTTTGATTGGCTAGAACCATCAATCTTGCGCGCTCTTGAAGGTGCCATCTTTATTTGGGCAGTTGTGGCAACAGACTTAAATCGACCAGCTGCCTTCTTATTGCTATTTGCCATTCTTTTTGGCCATTATGACAATATGTATCGTGCTCTTCAAGGTGAACATAAACCAAAGTGGTTAGCCATCGCTGGTGGATTTATCCTAGGCCGAGTCACTCTCCTTGGAATATTCTTAGTACTCGGTTGGTCCATCGTTCCGCTAGTTTGGTATTTTGGTCTGCTCTTCTTTGTAATTTCATCTATCCAGTGGATAGCCGGACATAAAGCGCGGGGTAATTAAATGCAAGCTCGTCCAGCACGTCCAACCATTGCGCAAATTCGTGAAATATCGCAACCACCCTCAGTCACTGGTCGATCAAATGCCGAACACTGGATTGCAGACCTCTACCTTCGTAAAATTTCGCCATATGTAACTCGAATTCTGCTGCGCACCCCAATCACTGCAAATGGCGTTACTTGGCTAATGATTTTGGTGGGCGCTTCAATTGGCCCAGCTTTATTGATTCAAGGTTGGATTGGAATCGCGTTAGCTTTACTTTTGAGTCATAAACAAATGTTGATTGATTGCTGTGATGGTGAAGTCGCTAGATGGCGCGACACCAAGTCGCCAATGGGAATTTTTCTCGACAAGCTGGGCCACTACGGTGCCGAAAGTTTGATTCCAATCTGTTTCGGCCTGAGATTGGCAGACTGGCCAAATCAACCAATAACTTCAAGCATTTATCCATACCTAGGTGCGTTGCTTGCAGTTCTAATCATTATTAATAAAGCACTTAATGATGCGGTACATGTGGCACGTGCATTCTCTGGATTGCCAAAACTTGAAGATGCCAAAGGTGTTAATTTGCCTCGCAAAGGATTACTTCGTTTAGCTCGTAAAGCCTTCAATTTCCTGCCCGCACATCGAATCTTCCATTCAGTTGAATTCACCATGTATGTCGCAATCTTTGGCAGTTTTGCCATTTCACTGCAAATTGCTTTGATTATTGCGCTATTCGTAACTGTCGGCCATATTTTGGCGATCACAACGTCTGCAAAGCTGCGTAATAACTAGCCACATACGATAAATTTGCCCTCTAACTAGGCTGCAGAAGAGGAAAATTAACGATGAAAGTTATCTTGTGGAACTTGCGCAAGAGCTTGCTCGAATTATTTCCTAATAACAAACTTAGATTGATTCTAATCAGCCTTTCATTATTAGCCGCTTCTATTTCAGTTTCAGAGCTTTTAGTCGCAAAATTCTTTACTGAAATTATTTTGCATGAGGGCGAACTTTCTAAAACAGAGCTAATAATCTTTGTAGTTTCGTTCTTTTTATTTTATGGAATAACTCGCGCGGGTCAATTTTTTCAACGCATTTACCGGTTAAGAGTTTTTGAGAAAGCATTCAAGGCTAGTGATAGCGAGATTACTAATTTTCAAGATAATTGGCGCTGGTCCTTAGCAATTGAGTTAACTAACATTCTGGCAACTTTGACTCAATTAGGTGTAGTCGTTTTATTCTTCATCTACTTTAACCCAGTATTTGGCTTAGTGGATCTGATAATTGTACTGATAGTTCTTCAGTTAGTCGGTCGTATATTTGCTAAACAAATCAAAGAACAGCGAAACTTTGCAAATGCTCGCAAGCTGAAAAAGAAAGTTTCACCAGCTGACAAATTTAGAACCCGAATTAAATCTGGCGAGGTAGGAATCTTATATTCAGGCGTTGCAATGATTGTTTTGCTCGGCCTACTTCTGTATTTAAGCTATCAAGGTGAAATCAGCCCAGCTAATACCGTGGTTCTTTTCTTTGGTCTGAGATTGCAGAATTCAGGTCTCTCGAGCATGTCAACCAGCCTGATGAGATTCGCAAGGGCTCGTACGCATAGTGAGTAACGAACTTTTAACTATTGGGTTTTCGACGCTTTCCGAACGCATAAATAATATTGAACCCCCACGCGTAAGCGTTCCGCATAAGGTTTTCATCTCTATTCAAGACCCGCATAATTCAACTGAGCCACTACCGAGCAACTTTAAATTCGATTCAATTAAATCCGCTGAACTTGGCGTCGCCAAGAGCAGAAATACCGTGCTTCGTAACGCCGAAACTAAGTACTTGCTATTTGCCGATGACGAAATCGTATTCTTAGATCGAGGAGTCAAGTCAGCTGTTGCTTATCTAGAAGCACATCCGGAATGTGACCTAGTTTTAGCGCAAGCAATTGATACCACTGGCGCACTTCGTAAGCGCTATTCGAAGAAGAAAGTTCAGTTGACTAAGTTCAACTCAGCGAAAGCTGCCACCTACGAAATGATTGTGCGCGTCGAGAGTATTAAATCTAAAGATGTTTACTTTGATGAGAAATTCGGTGCTGGCGTAAGCAACTACATCGGCGATGAATACATCTTTATTACCGACTTACTAAATAAAGGCGGAACTGCGATCTTCTTGCCAATCACAATTGCAATTCACCCGAAAGATAGCTCAGGTAGCCTTTGGGGTACCGAGCGGGATCTATTGGCGCGAGCACAGGTTTTCCAGCGGGTATTCGGATCATGGGCGCCAATAGTTCGAGCAGCTTTTTACTTTAAGAATTATGGAAAGACCAATGGCCTTCGTAACTTCAAAAAGTTTGTGCGCGGAAAGATTTAGTCGCGAAGCGCTTTAGCTAAAGATCTAAAATCTTCAACCAAAATATCAATTTCGGTTTGGCCATGTGCCAATGAAATTAACCATTGCTCATCAAGTCCCGGAGGCGTGATGATTCCGCGGTTTAGCGACCATAACCAAGAGAGTTCAGCGACTTGGAAATCAGTTGCTTTGTAATCGCGATAGTTTCTAACTGGCGATGTTGACCAAGTAATACAGCCCTTTACGCCAAAACCAACGGTGTGTGCAGGCAAGTTGTATTCATCAATAATTTCATTAATGCGCACCAATGCTTGCTGATTTAGCGCTTCGGCTTTTCCTAAAGCTTCCGGAGTACAAATCTGATCAATTGCACGAATTCCTGCCATCGCAAGTGGGTTTCCGTTAAAAGTACCGAAGTGGCCAAGTCGACCATCGGTAACAGCTTGCATGTATTTTTCTTTTCCACCGAAGGCAGCAACTGGAACGCCGCCGCCAATAGATTTAGCAAGCGTAATCAAATCTGGTTTAACTCCAAGACGCTGAGCAGCACCCTGGTAACCAGCAGTTAAGCCAGTTTTTACTTCGTCAAAGATCAAAATGATTCCATATTGATCACAAAGCTGGCGAACAGATTCGAGGTAGCCAGCATCTGGCAACACGATTGCGATATTTTCGAGAACTGGCTCGAGAATAAAGCAAGAAATTTTGTCAGCGTGTGCTTGGAATACTCGTTCAAGGGATTCGATGTTGTTAAACGGCACAACATAAACATCGCCCGGATCAGTTCCGATATTTGGAACTGGCGTTGGATCATTAGCATCGCCAACTTGCGACAAACTTGGCTTACAGGAAACCATTAATGGATCGAATGAACCGTGGTATCCGCCTTCAAGTTTTACGACCGCATTCTTGCCAGTGTATGAGCGCGCTAAACGCACTGCATACATAGTTGCTTCAGTACCAGAGTTTGCAAAACGAACTTGATCAATTGCAAAGCGCTTACAGATTCGTTCTGCAGCATCACGTGAGATTGGAGAAGGAGTTACAAAAAGCATTCCTTCGGACAGTGAATTCTTAATTTCTTCAACCACTACTGGATTTAAGTGACCGGCAAGCATTGCGCCAAAGCCCATCGACATATCGAGCAACTTGCGACCATCAACATCGGTCATGTAGGCGCCTTGCGCTGAAGCGATGGCAATTGGGTATGGGTCCCAGTGCTGGAAGCTAGATGTCACGCCCATAGGCATGGTCTCTTTAGCAACCGCATTTTCGATTTCAGATTTGCCAGTTCCTTCTTTAAAACGAGCCCATTCTTGGTCTAACAGAGCGGCGACTCGAGTTTTGGAGACTGGCGTTGATGTTGCAGGAACAGATCTAAACGTTTGCGGATGATTCGCAGTGGTTTTCATTTTTTGCACTTTCGACTTCAAGACGATCCTGAAGCCCCTAGTGCCTTACTCCCAACAAATGTTGTTACTTGGGAAGTTTAGCCGTTTATAACTTTTAAGCAACGGGAGCGCTAGTTCATGCGTGGTTTATCGCGTGTTTTCAAGAAATTAACGTGATTTATATAGGATCGCGATATGACTAACACCCTTAAAACACGTAAGAAACTAAGCATCGGCGCTTTTGCCGTTGTCACTTTGCTAGCGGTAACCATGGTTACCCCCGCACTTACTTCAACCGCACAGGCAAATGTTGTTTATTCAACTCCTAGTGCTCCGACAAATGTCACCTCTTATTTAACAACTCGCGGAGTTGTTGTTAAGTGGACACCATCTGCAACTGCAACTCCAGCGATTACACATTATGTGGTCTCAGCCGGCTCAGGTTCATGTCCAATTTTGGTTCCCGTTACTTCACATAGTGTTGTAACAATGCCAGTAGTTGTTGGTCAACCTGGTGGAACTCCGGTTGTACAAGCAGTTAACGCATACGGTTTTTCTGCAGCTGCTAAGTCAAATAAGTCTTACACAGCTGAACAATTAGCTAAAGCAGCTTCTGCATCGAACATTAAGTCGGTTCAGGTGCTACAACTTAGCGACTTGCACGGAGCAATCGAAGCTAGCGCATCAAATATTGGTGCTGCTGTATTAACAACAGCTTTTGCAAATGATCGTAAGAATGCTGCCGCAACAATCACGCTTTCATCAGGTGACAATATTGGCGCTGCACCACCAATTTCTACTGAGTTTGAAGAAATGTCAACTATTGAATCTATGAACTTAATGAAGTTCGATGCTTCAACATTTGGAAATCACGAACACGATCGCAACTTGGCACACGTGCAAAAGGTAATCGGCGCATCTGATTTCCAGTGGGTTGTTTCAAACTATGGTGACTCATCCCTTGCCGTGCTGAAGTCAGGC
>Ga0214162_1000198_pt1 | contig 15071 bp, 16 predicted proteins | sample LakMenepilimnion_3_FD_153000 | JGI IMG/M metagenome (GOLD analysis project Ga0214162, IMG submission 153000) | Freshwater microbial communities from Lake Mendota, WI - Practice 20APR2010 epilimnion v5 | ecosystem: Environmental > Aquatic > Freshwater > Lake > Epilimnion/Euphotic zone | place...
TCTATTTTTTATTTTATTATATTTTGTTAATGGTTTATCTTGATTTTTTACAACTAATCCTCTTTTTATAGGACTATGTTTATAAATATAGTCTGCCAATGAAATTTTTTTAGGACTAGTTTTTCTCTTTCTAGTTGCGGTATTCATCTTTATATCTTATATATAATACCATATAAAATATTATTTTGGTTTAAAAGGGTATAATTTAAATCTAAAAGGTGATGTTTTTATTGATGATGTTTATTATTTATTACTGCGTATTAATTTATATTTTTATCGTATATCCATAGATTCATCATAGACATTCTCTGACACTCAGGTTCAGATACAAATTTTATCAATTTAGGTTCTATCAACCCAGTTTAGTCAAACTCAGTTTAACTAAACAGTTTCTTAAATATATTTATTGACCCATTTGTGTCTCTATCTATATTTGAGTTTAAAAATAAAATATATTATTAAAATATTAATAAATGGAAAGTAAAGGTGAAAAAATAAGAGTCTTATTTCGTGGATGGTTTGAAATACCTCATAGTTATTCATTAGTAAACTGTTTTCAAATTATTCATTTGTTTAAAAATTATTGTGACAAGATAGAATTTTATATTGAAGAAATGCCATATTTTAGACAGGAGTGGAATTCGTCAAGAAAGCTTGTATATAAAGAAGAGTACAACCAAATTATTCGGAATTTTAAAAAATGGAATGGTGAGGAAATCGATTTGATTTATAGCATAACTTATCCTTACAACATGGACATGACAGTTATAAACGGAAAGAAAATTCCTAAATGTGTATTTTACACATCAGAATTTGCAACATTAGATCCTGGTTTTTTTTCGTGTTCTCAGACACAATTATCAAGCGACAATGTTATAAAAGAGTATGTTAAAAACAATAAAGAATTGTACATGACATCACCGAGTGTATGGTCATCTTTAGGGATGGAAAAATACAATTTAGAAAAAGACAAGAATAGGATTATTACTCATGGTGTAGACGGGACTGTTTTTTACAAGAAAGTTTCCTCAAGAGAAACGATTAGAAATTTTTACAAAGTAAAAGAAGACGAAATCTTACTTATGAATATTGGCGCGATGACTCAAAACAAGGGAATGTTTTTAATTTTACAGACGTTAAATATTCTAGTAAATCATTTAGGTAAAACTCATTACAAGTTGTTATTAAAGGGAACTGGTGATTTATACAATTCAAAAACTTTTCTAGAAATTTATTTTAGTGAGTTAATGAAGGCTGGTGTTTTAGATAAGGCAAGGATGGATAATTTATTAACTAATCATATTATTTTTACTGATAAAACACTATCGTATGAAAAAATCAATGATCTGTTTAATGCTGCTGATTTATATTTATCACCTTATATAGCTGAAGGTTTTAATTTAACAAGTTTGGAAGCTTTATCTGCAGGAACACCTGTTATAGTTCCTATTACAGGCAGTACAGAGGAATATATGGAAGATATATTTAACAATGGTGGCGAAAAGTTTATCTATTACATCAATTCAAAAGTAATAGACACAGGCAATGAGAAAAAGCAAAATGATATACAAATCCAGGATCTTTTAAATTGTATTGTAAACAATGAAAAAGATATAAAAAATTGGTCATTTAGAGAAATGGAATACCCTAAAATGAAAAAATATATAACTGAGAAATATAGTTGGGATCACGTTTCAGATTTACTATATAATTATTTTGAAAAAATAGTCAAATGTAATTAGTTAAAGTTAAAATTAAATTTTATTTAAAAAACTTTTTTTAAATGTATTTAGTAATGAATCCTATATTGTTACTATTATTAATTATAGGAATTACTTTTGTAGCGACAGCTTTTGTAAAAGCACGAGTTAGGTGTCCACCTCCTAAAATTATTTATAGATATATACCTAAAAATACGTTAGATGTACAATTTGGAGAAGATAATAATCCAAGTGATATTTATAAAGATATGTTTTTAAATAGTAATCCTTGGATAGGAGGATATACTTTAGGAGACAAAAAGACTACATTGAATGAATTAAAAGATAACAAACCAGCAGAAATTAAGAAATAATCGTATTTAATTTTCTTTTCTTGTTTTTATTTCGCATTGTATCTTGTGTTGTATCTTGTGTTGTACCTTGTATTGTACATTGTATTGTACATTGTGTTGTACCTTGTATTGTACATTGTATTGTACATTGTGTTGTACATTGCGTTGTACATTGTGTTGCTGTATCAACTTTATCTTTCGCTTCATCTTTATCTTTATCTTTATCTTTATCAAAAAGAGACATCCCATTATATAAATCATTCCATGATAAAAGTGTATTTTGATTTACATAAATACTTTTTATTTTTAAAAAGGATGCTTCTTTACAATGTGATAACTGGTCATCAAAAAAGAGCATTTTTTGGAATGGGATTTGTGATTTTTCACTAATATTTTTAAATAAATCGGTTTTGAAATCACCATACAACTTCCAATTTTTATATTCGATGTAATCAAAATAATCAACTATGTTATATTTTTCCAAATGAATTTTTGCGTTATAATTTAAAGATGCTAGTGCAATTTTTATACCATTTTTTTTCAAAGTATCTAAAATATCCAATACATCTGTTGTTAGTGTAGCTTTATTATCATCAATATCATTAAATGAATGTAATGTTCCATCTAAATCAAAAATAACTAGTTGGCATTCTTTAAAATCAATCATCGATAATGTAATATATATTAAAATAATTATACAATTCATTTTTTTTAGTAAAAATAAAAAATTTTTTTTACTGTTATGTTATATATGTCTTCTTTAGAAAACGAATTAACATTATTAAAAGAAAAAGAATGGTCAGAAGAAGAAAAGAGTATGATAGATAGTTTTATTAAAAATATAAAATACTACAAAAAACTAATACCAAATGGATTAAAAAATGATATTTGTGAAGCAATAGGGATGTGCAATGGGCTAAAAATAGAATTAGATAGATATAGAGAGTATTTTAAAAATAACAATATTAATATACAAAATCTAAACCAAACAAATTTAGACAATTTAGACAATTTAGACAATTTAGATAATTTAGACAATTTAGACAATTTAGATAATTTAGATAATTTCTAAATGCGAATAATTTTTACTTTGATTATAATATAAATGTATTTTTTATTAAAATTCAAACGCGATATCACGTTTATTTTTTTCTATACTAATTATATAAATGACAAGCGTCTATACAAATTTATATTATAATCAACCTATAGTTGTATTAGATACCACTACAGCTACGCCAACGAGTGGGTCTTTAGTTTTATATGGGGGATTTTCTGCTAGAGGTGCATCAGTGTTATCTGGGATAACATCTATTATAAATTCAAGTGAAAGTAATGGTAGTAGTTCAGGTGCATTAATTATATCTGGTGGTGTTGGTATACAAAAAAATTTAAATGTAGGAGGGAATGTAAATATTACTGGCTCTATTACATCAGCTTCTATAGAAACAACATTAATTAATGGTATAAATGGTGTATTTACAAACTTTACAACATCTAATTTTCAAGCTGATTATGTTCGTTCAGTTGCTATAACATCTGGTACTATTATTGCTACAACAGGTTCATTTTCAACAGTATCTAGTTCTTTTATTTCGGCACAAACGATTACAGCTGGCAATTTATATTTATCAGGAAATTTATCTGTAGCGGGGACTATTACTAGTGTAAATGTTACAACTACCAATATAATTCAAACAAATGTTACTGCAGGTGTTGTTTATGTCACAGATTCATTTTCAGCTATAGGAAATTCAAATACACTTGGATCAATTTATACTACGAATGGTAATGTAGGTATAAATAATACACAACCAGCTTACACGTTTGATGTTAATGGTACATCAAACTTTACAGATGTTTTATTAGCAAATAGTGGTATTACAACAGGAACTCTTAATGTTACAGGAGCTTCTTTACTCTCTGGTAATGTAACTATTGGATCTAATTTAATTGTTACTGGACCAGGTTTACTTATTCCTACAGGAGATATTGCAGCTAGACCAGTTACTCCATTACCAGGACATATTAGATATAATACAGAAACAAGTCAATTTGAAGGTTATGGTCCTGGTAGTGCTTGGGGTTCTCTAGGAGGTGTGGTTGATATTGCTCAAACAACTAAGATTTTGGCATCTGCAAGTCCAAGTATAACAGATGGTAATTTATACTTTTATACAGTTGGTTCTGAAAGAATGCGTGTAAATAGTGTCGGTAATATTGGTATTGGAACTAGCTCTCCTAATTATTTGCTAGATGTTAATGGAGCTTTGGGAGTTTCTACAAGTATTTCTACTAGTAACCTATATGCCACAAATGCAACTATTACTAATATAGTAGGAACAGTCGTTAGTTCAGGATCTTTAAGAGTAAGTGGCGAATCCATATTTAGTAACAATATTACGGCAGGGTCCAGTCTCGTTGTTGCAGGTCCTGCTTTAAAAATTCCAGTTGGTAATGTCGAGGAGAGACCAGCAGCCCCCCAACAAGGTTATATTCGTTATAATACTGAATACACTCAATTTGAAGGTTATGGTCCCGGTAATGCTTGGGGATCTCTTGGTGGAGTTGTTGATATAGCTCAAACTACTAAAATTTTAGCTTCTTCTACACCAAGTGTAACTGATGGTAATTTATACTTTTATACAGTTGGTTCTGAAAGAATGCGTGTAAATAGCGCTGGTAATATTGGTATTGGTACAACTTCGCCATCATTTAAACTACATATTAATGGAACTTTAGGTGCATCTACAAGTATTTCTACTGGTACCCTATATGCATCAAATGCATTAGTCACAAACACTGTCGATATGACACCAAGTTTAGGAGATATTATTAAAGAAGTGTCATTTACGGCACAAAATAATCAACTTAATGTAGCAAATATTACAAATTTAGCATTCCCAAATAATACAGTTAGATCATTTTCAGCTATTGTTTCAGTTTGTATAATGAAAAGCGCTGGACCAAATTTATATGCGAATTATGATATCAAGGGTGTTCAAAAAGATATAGGTGATTGGGTTGTTAATACTAATTTTATAGGTGATAATACTGGTATAGTATTTAATATATCAAATGTTAATAGTAAAGGTCAAATACAATATATATCGGAAGATTTATCAAACTGGGTTTCAACTACGTTTAAATTTAAAGCAACAACTACATCTATCTAAAAAGTAAAAAAGTTAATTAATATATTTTTTTATTAACATATTATATATATCGGTGGGTTTCAACTACGTTTAAATTTAAAGCAACAACTACATCTATCTAAAAAGTAAAAAAGTTAATTAATATATTTTTTTATTAACATATTATATATATGTTTAACGTTGATTTTATAATTTACAAAATAAATTCAAATATTAATTATATATTTAAAATGTGGCATGAGCTATTTATTAAACCCACACCACCAGATCCAGATCATGGATATACTATTATATCAAAAAATAATGTAAAATACTTGTCTTATGAAGAAATATGGGAAGATTCTGAATAAAAAAGTATTTATTTATATAAATTAATTTTATTGAAACATAATATGGTAATGAATAACGAATTAAAATTTTTATTAACTACGTACATTGATTCTATAGAAGATTTAGAAAATCTATGTCTAAATAAAGATTTTTTTGATAAGTGTAAAGAAAATACATATTTAATAGCTAAACATTTTTTAACTAAATACAGAGTTGATTATAAAGATCCAAGTAATTTTATTTACATATTTAATAATGTAAATATAGATGATTACAAGAATCAACAAGGTAATTTTAAATTAGGATCTATTTTTAGATTATACCTAAAAGCATATAATCTTATAGAAATAAATTGTGAGGATAAAGGAATCACTAGCTTTCCTATATACCCTAAGATGAAAAGATTTTTTGGTAGTAATAATAATTTAACTATTTTCCCAGTACAACCTAGTATGGTGGATTTTTTTGGTAGTAATAATAAACTAACTCTTTTCCCAGTTCAACCTAATATGGAATATTTTGAAGGTTATAATAACCAGTTAACCAGTTTCGATACTCAACCTAAAATGGAATTCTTTAATGGAATTAATAATAAATTAGTTTCTTTACCAGTTCAACCAAATATGGAATTTTGTTATGGTGACGCAGGAATTTGCGAATTTTAAATAAAAATACCAGTTAATTACGTCAAATTTTATTCAGTTTGAAAATATATGTAGTTTCTATCAATAAATTCTAAAATTTTTGCAATGTCATAATCTAGACAAATACTTTCATCAGTCTCACAATTTTCACAAACACCTCCATCTCCATAAGCGATACAATTTAAACATACACAATGATATTCGACACATTCATTACATAATCCAAGTTCAGTGTGAATACACTCGTAACAATAGCGAAATTTCATCTTTTACAATTTTATATATTTTTTATTTTTTATTCAATTTTATTTTTATTTTACATGAAAAAAGCCCAATAATTACTAATAGATGAGCTTGTTTAGCAGATACATTAGTAATTATTGGGCTTTAATCGTTTTTATTTTTTTTCTATATTTTTATTTTTCATGAAAAATTGCGTATACTTTACAATTATATGTCTCGGCAATTTTTTTAAAACATTCATTTGTATAATTTTGCAAGTTTTGAATTTGTATCATATAGTCTTTTTCAAATCTATAGTATATATCAGTCATACATTGAATCCACATTTCTAACAAATTTGATATATCTATTTTTTTGCTTGTTTCTTTTTCTCTTTTTTGTAATAACAATTTGAATTTATCTTTATTAATCATTTTCATCATATATTTTATACGTATATCTCTATTTATATCAACGAGATTACCTGGATTAAATCTTATTAATTGATTATCTCTAATATATATAACACTCCTTATCATATCCGTATCTGCTTTTGACAATTTACTAATGTTACGTGATATAAAATAATGTGAAAGTTCTCTACCACATGGTATGTCTCCTTCTGTTCTCGGAATTTCTTTACCAGAGTGTCTTAGGTAATCAAAATATTCTGGACTATGAATTCTACCTGTTTCAATTTTCAATGTTTTCCAATCAAATGCTGTATGACAATTATAACACCAAATCTGATTACATCCATCTATCTTGAATATAGATGATGCGCATTTAGGACATGGTTTTGTATCTTTTTCCAAGCTTTTTACAGATGCTAAAATATCTTCTTTACAGACATGTTCTGTATTACATTCATTACCTTTTACTTCACGACAATCTCCGCAAGCCCACATTTCACATATATTACATTTCAAAGTAATATTAAGAAAACCACGACAATCATCATTAGGACAATGTCTAATAAATTCTCTACGAGAAGACAAATCTACACTAGTAGTTTTTAATTTGTTAATTTCAGATTTACATTCATTTAAACGCATGTAAAGATTACTTAATTCATTTTCTATACTTTTTTTTTCATTTTCCTTTTTTTCAAGTTCAATAATTCGTTCAACATATATTTGTGTTTCTGGCATCATACTTAGTTCACGTTCATACAAAATATTTTCTCGATGATTTTTCCAAGTTTTCGCCATAAATGTTTTTTCAAAAGAATTAGATAAAAATTGGCGATCCCATTCTACTTTACAAGACATACAATGAGCATCACTTATTTGGTCTACGTCTACCAAATAAGTTTTAATACAATTGCGACACGCTTCAAACTCACATGTACAAGTAACTTTTGCGCGATCTGTCTTGTTATAATCTTCACAACAAACGTTACAGGTTGACATTGCTATAATACGTTTTTTAACCAGTTTTGTTTTTTTTTCAATTTTTTTAAAGTAAACTATCCTACATGAAAAAAAGCCCAAGAACATATGTTCTTGGGCTTTTAATCGTTTTTGTAATATTTTTATATTTTATTTTTAAAATTCAATATCGTCCAAGCTTATTTCATCGTATAATTTTTCAATTACATTTTCTTCTTCACAACATCTTTCAATTACATTTTCTTCTTCGCAACATCTTTCAATTACATTTTCTTCTTCGCAACATCTTTCTTCTTCACCAAAAAGTTGTTCCATATCTGGTTGTTCCGTATCTAGATCTAGATCTAGAGTTGACACTACAGTTTTTTTAATATATACAGTTTCCTTATCATTTTTACTTTGGCAAATAGTAAAAATATCTTTACCAATTTGAATTTGCCATTCATTACTATATTCTGTATTAGTTTTAGTTTTCAAAGGATTTCCAAATAAAGCATTTAACCCAATGTTTAAATTTTCAAGTTCTTGTGTTTCAATATTTTTTGGTTTAACAGTTTTTGGTTCACCTTTTTTAACAGTTTTAGTTTTTGGTTTAACACTGTTTGGTTCACCTTTTTTAACAGTTTTAGTTTTTTTAGATGTAGGAACTACTTCAGTTGGGTCACTTTCACAACCATTGTCAATTTTGTCACCTTTTTTAACAGTTTTAGTTTTTTTAGATGTAGGAACTACTTCAGTTTGGTCACTTTCACAACCACTTTCAATTTTGTCACTTTTTACTTTTTTTGTTTTAACAGTTTTAGTAACTACTTCAGTTTGGTCACTTTCACAACCACTTTCAATTTTGTCACTTTTTACTTTTTTTGTTTTAACAGTTTTAGTTGTAGAAACTACTTCAGTTTGGTCACTTTTTACTTTTTTAGGTTTTTTAGATGCGTTATTAAAATCAGAAATTACTTCATTTTCATTATCAATTAAAACTTCATTTTTACAAACTGTAAAATCAGAATCGATAATAAACTTGAAAAGTGATTCCATTTTTTTACGTTTTGGTTCGGCAAAATTCGAAATATTTACATCATTTTGAGATGCGTAAACTCCTGTATAAACATTTTTAACTTGATAGTTTTCAAAAAGCCAAGGGATAAATTTTGCGATATTTTTAGAAAAATTCTTAGAGAATTCGGAATTAACTTCAGTAGCAGCTTTAATTTCGTTAATTTGAGTAGACATTGTATACAATTTTTTATACATTTTTATTTTAAATTCAATTTTTTTTTAAGAATAGATGTAGGTACGCAAAAAAGCCCCAAAACAATTGTTTTGGGGCTTTTTATTTTTTTTTGTTATTTTATATTTTAAATTCATTTGTTTTTTAGAGGTAAAAGAGCCATTCGTTATTTTTAACGAATGATTTTTCTAAATTATCAAAATTTGGTTCGTCAAATTGTACATCTAACGAACAACATGGTACTTTTTTAATTTGATCATTTGGCTTAAAATTGTTTTTTTTTTCCGGGATAAATTCCAACGCATTTGGGTTTAACTCAGTAAGGTGATTAAGAGAGGACATAGAAGACAAAGTAGAAGACAAATTAGAAGACATTGGTGCGATAATGTTATTTTTACTCTTTTTTTATTTTAAATTCAATTTTTATTTAAAAAACTTTTTATAAATCATCTACATGTGTTTTTTCCGCATTTTTATCTACGAATAATTTATCCATTGTGGTACCATTTAATTCGTGTTCTTTTGATACTATAACAGGTCTTGAATAATATCGACCAAGATATTTTTTGGACATATTAATGACAAATTTATCATCAATGTCTTCTCCAAAGCACAATCCCTTATTTTTGTGTTTCATCATCCAAACTACACCCGAAAGCACACCTGCCATGACTTGAATTACGGTTGGTCCAAAATATTGATCCTTTAGTGTATTTTTCGTATAATCAGTATTTAATATGGAACCTGTCCAGAAATAGAATAATTCATCACTTTCAGTAAAAGGATTTTTTCTTGATATAAATAAAGCACCAATGTTATCATACCCTTCAATTTTGTCATCATGCATATTTAATACTTTCCATTTTGATGGATCATTTAGAATATTTACCATCTCTTGCGGACTTGTTTCATCAATTAATTTTTCAGTATAAGGATTCAATTTATAAACATAATGCATGGTAGGGGCATATTTAAATGACCCCAGGTAACGATTTAAAGAGATACCTTCACCATGATGAATACAACGACCTTCAAATTTAGTAAATGTAACAGAGTCATCGCTATTTATTTTCAAAGGAGCTATAGATTCAAACTTTAAATCTTTACCGTATGCTTTTGTTATTAATAATTGAGGTATTACTTGATTTACTTCTGATTTTGCAAAAGGTACAAATTTTTCATGAGTACCAATTTGAATTTCAGCTGGTTCTAGACCTTCTGTAATTAATCCTACGCAACTCCATGTATTTATAAATTTTCCTTTATCTATTATTTTAGGTAATTGAGTATCTATTTCAGAACAATGCATAACTTCAATCCCCATCATTTGTGCAAGTTTTTTATGATTTTTTTCTTTTACATATCCTTCCATCTTTTTATTTACTTTTTTACCTTTTGTTTTTCTATATTTTATTACTTGTTTAGCTAAATTCATAATACCTTGCTTTATAAATACAGAAATCAATCCAGGATTCATACCGAATTCTATTAAAGCTGTAGTATTACCATAATCCCTTGTTTTATCAGCTATTACTTGTAAATTAATATGTTGTAAGAAAATACCATTATTTACTGGACAAGTAATAATACTATCTTTTATAATGTCGTCATCTTCTATAGAAGTATTAATGTATAAAATATTTCTCATTCTACATTCTTGAAAAATATAATACGTGCATGTTTGAGTTGTTAAATCGATTATAATATCATCTTTTTTCAATTTGAGTTTTGCATCAAATAAATCTTGTAAATTATCACGTTTTAATTCAAAATGTAAAAATTTAGCACCGTATCTAACAATTTCTACAACAGATGGAAATTTTCCAGTACTTTCGTCTTTATCTATAATATACACTTGTTCCGGTTTGTATTTAATAAATCTATTAAGGTAATATATACAGCATTTTGCAACTGACCCACAACCTAAAAATATAATTTTTTGATTTTTTTCTAATTTCACCCTTTCGGTCATATAATATAGCAAATAAAATAAAATTACAAAAATACATGAAAAAATATGTTTGTTAAAAATTGAATTTTATATTATCTATATATTTATATTTAAAAAATGAACAATGCAAGTATAAATATCATCGGAATGGGTTATGTCGGCTGTAGTATGGGGTACTTATGCGAAAAAAACAATGTGGAATTTAATGTATGTGATATTCAGAAAAAAGAAGGTAATTTTAATTATTTCAACGATATTAAAGATCTTGTAGAATTTAGTGAAAGCAATAGTAGTATTAATATTTATATAATTGCAGTACCTACACCAAGTGACTCTGAAGGAAACTGTGATACTTCAATTGTTAAAAGTGTATTGGATAGCTTAAATGATAATGTTACTAAAGAAACATATGTTATTATAAAATCTACTATAGTACCTGGGACTGCAAGAACTTTTAATAGAGAATACACTAATTTTGATATTATATTCTGTCCAGAGTTCCTAACGGAAAAAAATTATTTAAACGATATTTACAATGCAAAGTTTGTTTTATTAGGAATTCCAGATAAATTTGATATGACTAAATATCAAAAAATTTTAAATGTAATGAGAACTTTATATAAACATAATACTCAAATCGATATATTTATGAAGAGTTATGAAGAATGTGAATTATTTAAATATACAGTTAATAACTTTTTAGCAGTTAAAGTTTGGTATTTTAATAAAATTTACGATATCAGTGAATCTTCAGGTATAGATTATCAAAGCTTTAAGACATTATTTGACTTGGAACCAAGAATTTCAGGATACGGTACAAGAGTACCTGGAGATCACGGTAGGGGATACGCAGGAACTTGTCTCAAAAAAGATCAATATGGTATGATAAAGTTATTAGAAAATTTAAATATTGATAATACAGTTTTGAAATCTATGGCGGCTGAAAATGAGAAAATGAATTTAATGTAAAAATAATAAAAATTCAAAGAAGAAATTAATAATCAAAGTAAAATGGATCAAAGTAAAATGGATCAAAGTAAAATGGATCAAAACATGAACAAGTTGGATTACAGCAATAATAATCATCTCCGCACATAGGATCATAGTAATGACAATCTTTACTACTACATTTTGGTTTTGCATTACCTAGCGATTTTTTTACTACACCTTGTTCATTTGGTGTAGTTGGTGTAGTTGGCGTGGTTGATGTGGTTGATGCATTGGGGTGTAAATATAAATTTACATAAGTAATATACGATCCATGTGTAGAATCACGCGCAGAATCAGTTTTAGAATGAACTCTTACTTTATTTTTATTTAATACACTGCGAGATTTAGAACCGCACGTTGCATTTGTTGTATTTTGTTTATTCATTCAGTATTGTTTTATATTAATACAAAAGATAAAAGATTTACATAATAAACAAAAAATACTATATTTAAAATACACACTTTTAATTTACAAGTTAATTTAAAATATTTAATTTGTAAAGTTATAATAATACAATGTCTAAATTTGTAGGAGGGTATTATTTCCCTAATTGGAGAGAATATAAATATAAATTACAAGATCTTCCAACAGAATACGACCAGCTTTATCTTTTTCATGCTGTTCCAACTGAATCTGGATTTGTAACTTTTAAAAATCCAGGAGGTTCTTTTAATGCTGATTGTGTTGTAGCTATAAGTCAAGGACGTAGAATAATCATTTCTGTAGGTGGAGCAGGATATGGGTTTAATTTACATTCAAGACAAGAATCTGATAATTTCATAAGTTCTATTAAAAATATTATAAAAGAAGTTAGTTTAGGTGTAAAAGGTAAATTCGGATTAGATTGGAACAACTTTGAAGCCCATATTTTACCAAGTACGTCAGAAATGATTTATGTTTCAAGAACATTAAAAACATTTTATGGTGATGACTTTGTCATAACTAGTCCTGTTGCTCCTTGGAGATCAGAAGATAAAGATTGGGCTGTAGAAATGAATAAAGCTGGAGTTTTAGATTATGTTTCTCCTCAATACTATGATGGGCCAAGTTTAAATACTGAATCGTATCTATTACCAAATTTAGAAAGTTGGGTCAATTTGTTAGGTGCTAGTAAATTAGGTGTTGGTTTGGGAATTTCAAGCCCAGTAAACACTGGGTTTTATTGGTCTGATATTGATGCTGCTAATTGTTTAAAAAAAGTTTTAAGTAGATGGCCTGAAATCAGAGGTATTTTCACATGGGAAATAATCGGTGATCTCGACAGTGGAAACAGATTTATTAAAACAGTTGTCCCAGTTGTTCCAAAAAAATCCCCAATACCTATCGATAATGGAGAATTTATATTTTATTCACAATGTGATTCTTGGGATGGTGTAACTCAAGACACTCAACTTCCAACATTAACAGTTCAACAATTAAAAGACCATGTTAAAGCTACACCTGGAGCTACAGGATTTAATACAAATGGTTATATCAAAACTAATACTTTAAAGCCTTACTTAGAACCAACATTTACTACTCCTTCACAAGGTCTTTATCAGATAAAAACTCCAATTCAAGCACCAGTTCCAGTTCCAGTCCCAGAGCAAGTTCCGACTTTTGATATTAAAGATATTAAAGATATTTCAATAACAGGTCTTGATATTTCATCATTAAAAATTGAAGCTACTGTAAATGGTAAATTAGTTACAGGAGACATTTCTATTACTAATCTCCAGTCATCTTAAATCTTTTTCTTTCTATATCTAATTCAACGGTACCAACCCCCCCTACCCCACCCACCCCATCCAAATGGAGAAGAAAGTCTCCATAAAAGATGATGATCGTAATAGTAATCATAATCATAACAATGACAGTGGTGGTGTCGTTTATGACGGTGCTTATGGTGATGGTGCTTGTGGTGATGGTGCTTGTGGTGATGGTGCTTGTGGTGATGTTTGTGACGACTAGACATTGTTTATACTATTAAGAAAGATAAAAAAAATACATAAATCGCAAAGAATACAAAGAATAAAATAAACGCGTCTTCCTATTGAATACAAAAACGTATTTCTCTATATATAGATTTATCTAGTCACAACTTTATTTTTTTTAAACCAATTTTATACCATTTGTTTTTTTATTTTAAACATTTTAAACATTTTAAACACTTTTTCAAAATTAGAAAAAGTGTATATATTACCGACTCATTTATTTTTATTTTTATAGTAAAAATGTTATCAAAATTAAGCTTTTTTAAACTATTGTCATTTTATTGTTTTTATGCGTTTTTTAAAAATGGATATTATGCATATATTATATATTATTTTCTTTTCTTTTTTAAAAAAAAGTATAAAAATATACAATAAATATATATAAAATATAAAAGCCCATCATAACTATGGTAAACCCAAAGGACACCTCAAACAACCCACAAAAACCCGCAAGGAATGGAGGGAACCCACAAAACCCGCAATAATTGACCTTTTCGCAGGGAAAACCATTTTTGAAAAAAAATTTTTAAAAAAGAAAAAGTAAAAAATTTAGAAAATAAAAATCTAGGAAAAAGGTTGGTTTTTTGCGGGTTTTGCGGATGAGACCATGTTTTGCGGGTTTTTGCAGGAATATTGAGGTGTCCTTCGGTTACACCATAATTATGGTAAGGTATTATGAAATATTTAAAACCTTTAAAGAAAAAGTGCTGAAGAAGGCTTATAATACCACTAATAGAAATAATACGTGTTTTTATTTAATTAATTATTAAATTTAAGTCATTTAAAGATAAAAGAATATATAAGAATAAAATGGAAAAAACACCAGTTGACATAAAAACTCTTATAAAAACTAGTGATATAAACGTTTATGACAATGCTAAATTAATTGATAAATTAAAAGAACATTTCTCTGAAGAAGAGCAAAGATTATATGTATCCAACGTGTTTTTGTATTTAAACTATCATCCTGTAGATGATTTTGTTGTAGATTTAGATAATGTATGGAAATTTATAGGATTTTCAAACAAAGCAAATGGAAAAAGATTACTAAAACAACATTTTACTGAAAATAGAGATTATAAAATCTCGCTCATCCGAACGGATGAGCAGGTTGTTAATATTAAAAATGG